>Ga0209395_1006750_pt1 | contig 12283 bp, 10 predicted proteins | sample GOMGulsemesocosm_3_FD_184635 | JGI IMG/M metagenome (GOLD analysis project Ga0209395, IMG submission 184635) | Methane-oxidizing microbial communities from mesocosms in the Gulf of Mexico - GOM9D Gulf of Mexico (SPAdes) (version 2) | ecosystem: Environmental > Aquatic > Marine > Cold seeps... | reverse complement strand
TGGACAATATCAGCGACACGAACAGCTACACGAACAGCTACAGCAATGTCAGCTGCCTAGCCGGGCACTGCAATCAATGGATCGCCATACCCATTGAAACACCAAGTGGGCCCACAACAACAATCGATGCAGCAGCTGAAGACTCGGGCGCAACAGCAGCCACTGAATCACGCCCCCTCGGTACACTTATCATTAGCAGCGGCCTAGAACCGCTGCGTCAGCAGCTACAAAAAAGCGGCTTCAACAGCCAATTCACCTTTCGCACGCCAAAAGTAGAACAGAACGTCCCTGCTACAGCGGATATTCCCGCATGGCAGCTGCATTTCACGGCCCCGCCAACGGCGGACTTGCTGGCTAGCCTCAAGATCATTGCCAAACAGCGCGATTACCGCCAACTTGTCACTCAACCCATTCTAAATTCAGTTTCACCAAAGCAGGCATTGGGGTTATTACCTTACCCTGGCAAAACCGCGAACTCGCTCATGCTGCTGGTAAGCCATTCAGCGGATACCCACTCACTGCCGGCGACCATGCAGCGTATGCTGCAAGTTTACGCACTGGCAGGCTGCGTACTCGCACTTTTGTTGGCTATCGCCCTGCGCGGCCCCATTCGCCGCCTGCAACAACAAACCCACCTAATGCCGCTGCTCGGCCAAAAGCAGTTTCATAAAATACGTGAGGACATCCTCGAAAATCAACGCAGTTGGCCCGACGAGTTAGATCTTCTGGATCAAGCCATGTGCACACTGACCTACCAGCTTGAGTCACTGGAACAGGCGGTTGATGTTCGAACCCAAGAAATGGAGCGCCTGTCACTGTTTGACAGCCTCACCGGTCTGGCCAATCGACACCTATTCCAATATGAACTGCAAAACGAGCTGCAGGAGTACAAAACCCAAAAAGGCGATCTACTGACGGCCGTGGTACTGCTAGACCTCGATAATTTCAAACGCGTCAACGATTCCCTTGGCCATCAGCAGGGTGACCTTCTGCTTGAACGAATGGGTAAACGCTTAAAGCAAACCATTCGTTCAATGGGCTTGGTTGCACGCTTGGGCGGCGATGAATTCGCTCTGCTGATACGCAATATCAAACACCCCCAGCAGCTGGACATTATCGGTGAGAAGGTGCTGGCACTGGTCAGCAAACCCATTGAGCTTAATGACAGCAATGTCGTTGTCCATTGCAGCGTTGGCATATCGTTGGCCAACCTAAGCGACTCGGCCAACGACCTGATCAAGCACGCTGAGATTGCCATGTACCGAGCCAAAAACAACGACGGCAACAGCTACCAACGATTCAACCCCAACATGGCCACCGAGGCCCAAGACGCACTCTCCCTAGAACGGGATATTCGCCGTGGTCTCGACGAAAAAGAATTCACTCTTTTTTTGCAACCAAAAGTGAATATGGAAGGCCACATACAGTCATTCGAGGCGCTGGTTCGCTGGGATCATGAGGATCGCGGCATGCTTCCCCCTGGCGAGTTTATTCCCGCCATGGAGAGCATGGGTTTTATCAATGAACTCGACAACTGGATGCTAGAGATCACCTGCCGGCAGCTCAAAGTACTGGAGAGCCTCTACCCCGATCTGTCGATCAGCGTCAACATTTCCTCAACGCACTTCACCGATCACGACTTCCTTACTTTTCTGCAGCAATGCTTAGAAAAATACCCCATTAACCCCAGCCGGCTTGAGCTTGAGATCACCGAGACGCTGTTGATGGAAAACATGAGCGCAGGGCTGGCGGTCATTGATAAAATAAAAGAGCTGGGCGTGCGCATCGCGCTGGATGACTTTGGCACCGGTTACTCGTCCCTGAGTTACCTAAAAACACTGCCCATCGATACGGTTAAAATTGATCGGGAATTCATCAAAGATATCCCCGACAGTGAATCCGATATGCAGATTTCTTCAGTGATCATCTTTCTCGCTAAACAGCTGCACTTTGACGTGGTCGCCGAAGGCGTGGAAACCGCTGAGCAGTTGGCTTTTCTCAAAGCCAACCACTGCGATCTCGCCCAAGGCTTTTATTTCAGCAAACCCATTGTGGCTCACAAGGCGCTGCTGATGCTAGAGAGCGAACGCCTTAACCTGTTGTCTGGCCGTGACGCCGCCTCTCTGAAGACATCATAGAAACAGCCATTCTATAAAACGGCTTTAATCGACGCGGCCAAATATTCAAGGTTGGTTTGGCTGATACCGGCAAGGTTGATGCGCGAGGAATTAACCATGTAAACACTGAACTCTTTCTGCAGGCGCTCCACCTGTGTTTCACTCAAGCCGAGGAAAGAGAACATACCTCGCTGGCGCGGAATAAAACTGAAATCACCCGCATCCACTAATGCATCCGCCAACTGTACACGCAGAGACGCAATGCGTTCGCGCATCTCAGACACCTCATCCTGCCATTGTGTGGTCAGTATTGGATCGCTCAATACCTGAGCCACCAAAGCCGCGCCATGGGCCGGCGGCATGGACCAGATACCACGCGCCACGCTTTGCATTTGCGTAAACGCATTGTGCGCCTGGTCACTCTTCTGTCCAATAACACTCAAGGCGCCGGCACGCTCACGGTACAAACCAAAGTTTTTCGAGCAGGAACTGGCCACCAACATCTCTGGCACAGACTCGGCCAGTAGGCGAAGACCATAAGCGTCCTCTTCCAAGCCCGCCCCGAAGCCCTGATAAGCCAAATCAACAAAAGGCACAAAACCGCGATCCACTGCCAGATCAGCCACGGTCTGCCACTGCTCATTATTTAAGTCCGTACCACACGGGTTGTGGCAACAACCGTGGAGTAACACCAGATCGCCAGCGGGCACCTGCTTGAGGGCGGACATCATGGCATCAAAATTAACGCTTTGAGTTTCTGGGCTGTAGTAAGGGTATTCACGAATCTGCAGCCCCGCACCACCCAGCAAAGGAATATGGTTCGCCCAGGTCGGCGAGCTCACCCAAATGGTGGGCGCCTGCACCTTACCCTGCGCCGCAGCACTGACCTTGATCAACTCGGCCGCCAAGCGCAGCGCGCCGCAGCCACCTGGTGCCTGTAGGGTTTTTAAGCGATCGCCTAAACGGCCTTCCAGCTCAGCGCCAAAAATCAGTGTTTGAATCCGCTGATTGAACACGGCATCGCCGCCAGGCCCCTGATAGGCCTTTGTCTGCTCAGCGTCGTGAAGCTGTTGCTGGGCCGCGCGAATACTCGCCAGTACCGGCGTCACACCCGCCTCATTTTTATAGACCCCGACCCCTAGATCTACCTTGTTAAGGTTGGCATCGCGCTGGTAAGCAATGGACAGGCCGAGTATAGGGTCGGACGGAAGGGCTTTGAGCTGCTCAAACATAGTCATTCTCTTCGAATAGGCGAACCAGTCTCCGGCACACAGCAAACGCGGCACCAGCGATGAATGACGGTGATTATAACGGCTTAAGGGCGCGCCACCTACCCAAGAATATTCATCACTCAGGTTGAAGAGTTGGAACAAGATTCTATAATTCAGCGCAAGAAGATTAGGATAAACCTTTCATGCCCAGTGCTCAGCAGCTCGACGACTTCGACATTAAGATTATGCAGGCCCTGCAGCACAATGCCGACTATTCAATGAACGAACTCGGCGAACTTGTGGGTTTGTCACACACGCCCTGTTGGCGCCGTATTAAACGCCTAGAAGCCGACGGTTTTATTCGCGGAAAAGTCACCCTACTGGATGCCAAAAAACTGAACCTTGGCGTCACCGTACACGCCTACATCACCATTAAAAATCACGATGAAGCGTCGCTCAATGCGTTTGAATCTGCGGTGGATGAGGTGCGCGAGATTGTTGAATGCTACTCAACCACCGGCGACAAGGATTACCTACTGCGCATTACCGTGGAAAATGTTGACCACTATGAGCAGCTGCTCAAACAGACACTCGTGCACCTGCCCAATGTCGACTCGGTCAACTCGACCTTTGCCCTCAAACAAGTGAAGTACACCACCGCCCTGCCCTTAGAGCGGCGGCGCCGTGACCCGTGACAAATGGTCGCGATGCTTGATTAGCAGCCGCGTTTTATTAAAAGTCGCGCTTAAGTCTCCTGCAGCGCAACCAACAATTCCTGCGCCAGGGTGTGCTGATTTTTTCCGTCACACTCGATCACAATATCGGCGTAGTGTTGATAGAGGCGCTGACGCTCAACAAAGAGATCGTGAAATGACTGCCCTGGCGCGCAGGCAATGCCGCGGCTATCCATATCGTCGATGCGCCTAAGCAGCTCTTCCTCACTGACATTAAGTAGCACAACCGGCCCCAATGATTTCAGCCGCGTCATGCCCGCTTCGCTGTATACCGCGCTGCCTCCCGTCGCAATCACCTGATGTGAATACTCTGCAGCCAACAATACCTTTTCTTCTTCTTCGCGCAGCGCTAGATAGCCATGTTCATCCAAGAAATACTGCAAGGTGCAGTGCAGTTTATTTTGGATAAGGATATCTGTATCGACAAAGTCCAAGGCAATATTTTTTGCGAGCATCACCCCAAGGGTGCTTTTTCCCGCCCCAGGCATACCGATTAAGACCACACAATTCACAAGCAGTACCTCTACTTGAACAACACCAGAACCCAGGCGTTGTTATTTTTTAAATGATTCCAACATGCGATTTACCGCCACCAAATGCTCTGGGTGGTGGTGACACTGTCCCTGAATTTCGCCACAGGTCTCGAGAAACTCATCCAGCGGTTGCGTCTGCGCTTGGCGCATCAACTGCTTACTCATACGCAGTGCAAAGCTCGGCTTGCTCGCCAAGGATTTTGCCAGTGCAGCCGCATCCGCCAACAACGATTCCGGCTCCGACACCTGCAACAAAATACCATACTCCAGCGCTTCAGCAGCGCCGAACACTCGACCACTGAACGTCAACTCCGCCGCCCGTTGCGGACTGATTAAACGCTGTAAATACCAGGCGCCGCCGTCCCCAGGAATTAACCCAAGGTTAACGAAGGTCTCACCAAATTTAGCGCTGCTGGCAGCAATGCGCAGGTCACACATATTGCACAAATCAAAACCTGCGCCTATGGCTGGACCGTTAATGGCGGCAATGGCCGGCACTTTTAAGCGCTGCATCGCCAGCGGCATACGCTGAATGCCCTGCTTATACTTTTGCGCCAACTCCTGTGGGCTGCCGGCAAAAGCATCGTTTTGAGCGGCCATGTCTTTAATATTACCACCCGCGCAGAACGCAGAACCCTCCCCGGTAATCACCAATACACGAGGGCCGTCTTTTGCCTCACTGTCCACACACGCGTTAACCCAATCGACCGTCGCTATGATGTCGTCAACCAAGCGGGTGCCGGTGAGTGCGTTGCGAACATCGTGTCGACAAAAAGTTAAGGTCGCAACACCGTCATCCAGTTGCAGTCGAGCATCATCTAATACAGGTAGGTTGGTCACAGGCATCTCCGATCCACTGATAGTATATTCTTCATTTTACCCACCCCAGCGTAAATGGCTCCCTATTAATCACTCGGTGATTAATCATGACTCGATAACCTGTAGGCATACCCCTCCCTGCTCATCCCTGAACTCGGGGTATACCTACATCCCTGGGCATAAAAAAACCACTGGGGTCACCCCCAATGGTTTTCTGTATTAAGCCAATACCGCGAGCTTAATGGGTCATGCCTGTGCGGTCTAAATTAAGTGCGCTCAAACAGTGCAGCAATACCCTGACCGCCGCCGATACACATAGACACCACAGCGTAACGGCCGCCAATGCGCTCCAGCTCGTAAAGAGCCTTAATGCTGATGATCGCACCGGTCGCACCAATTGGGTGGCCGAGAGAGATACCAGAACCGTTCGGGTTAACCTTGTCCGCAGGCAGAGACAAATCTTTGCACACAGCCAAAGCCTGAGCGGCAAACGCTTCGTTCACTTCCCATGTATCGATGTCGGCAACCGTCAGGTCGGCATTGGCCAGCAGCTTCTGAATCGCTGGGGTAGGACCAATGCCCATGATCTTAGGGTCAACACCGGCGAAGGTGTATCCCACCAGGCGTGCCATTGGCTTTAGGCCGCGCTTTTCAGCTTCGCCCTTTTCCATCAATACAACACCAGCCGCCGCATCGTTCAAGCCAGAGGCGTTACCCGCTGTGACGGTACCGTCTTTCTTGAAGACTGGGCGCAACTTGGCCATGTCAGCCATGGTGCAGCCGTGACGTACATGCTCGTCCGTATCAAAGACAGTCACACCCTTACGGCTCTTCAGCTCAACCGGCAGGATCTGCTCTTTAAAACGCCCTTCATTAATCGCCTGCTCAGCGCGGTTGTGACTAGAAGCAGCCAGCTCATCTTGCTGCTCACGGGTGATATCCCACTGTGCGGCAACATTCTCAGCGGTGATACCCATGTGCGTGTCTTCAAACGGACAGGTCAGTGCGCCTGTCATGGCATCAACCATTTCAGCGTCGCCCATGCGCGCGCCGAAACGTGCACTTGGCAACCAGTAAGGCACACGGCTCATGGATTCCGCACCACCGGCAACCGCGATGTCCGCATCGCCCAGCAGAATCATTTGTGCAGCTGAGATGATCGCCTGAAGACCTGAACCACACAGACGGTTAACCGTCAGCGCTTGGGAGCTGTCTGGCAAACCGGCTTTTTTGCCCGCAACGCGGCTCATGTACATGTCGCGACGGTCAGAGTGCGTGACGTTACCCATAACACAATGCTGTACTTCGCTGGCATCAATGCCGGCGCGTTTAATGGCTTCTGCCAACACCATGCCGCCCAGATCCGTTGGGGCTATGCCCTTCAGGCTGCCACCAAAACCACCAATTGCGGTGCGCACACCACTAACAATAACTACTTCACGCTGACCCATCTCTGAACCTCACTGTAAATATGATGTATTACTTACGAATCTGTCCGTGGCTCTCTCGATCAAACCACACGAACGGCCCCGTTACCCATATGGGCCGGAGCCGCTAAAAAATTCACCGTCTATGCAAACACTGGCCCAAACAAGACTAGGCCAACTGAACTCGCCGCGCATTATACACAAAGATCAAACGGCTGTTTCAATGGCCTCGCTGGGCGCGACCATTCTAACGTTTTGCCTTTACGCTAAGCTAGGCCGTATCAATTAGATCGTATCGATGACCCCTGAACTTGCCAGCCCCACCCTATCCTCTGCGGACAAACCGAGGATACCGCCCAAGACTTCGTCATTGTGGCTGCCGACCTCACCGCCCGGCCAACAGGTTTTCCCAGGCGTGTCACTCAATTTAGGCAGGATCGCGGGGATCTCTAAGGGTTTGCCATCGATCTCCACCTGCTCAAACATGCCGCGGGCGCGAAAGTGCTCGTCCTCGAACATATCCTCCACCGAGTAGATAGGGCCACCCGGCACTCGGTTATCCTCCAGTTTTTGCAGAACATCCGTTGAGGGCAGCGACAAACACCACTGTGCCAAGACATGGTCAATCGCTTGTTCATGCTCCACCCGGCCAGCGTTATCGGCCATGCGCGGATCAGTCCCCATATCTGGGCGGCCCACCGCCACCATCAAGCGCTGGTAGACCGAATCACCATTGCCACCGATGACCACAAATTTGCCGTCGGCGCAGCGGTAGGTATTGGTCGGCACAATGCCCGTCACGGTGGTACCCGAAGGCCCACGCACCACACCCGCTCCTGAGTACTCTGGCACCACGGCTTCCATCATATTAAACATGGCCTCGTACAACGCCACGTCCACCACTTGTCCTGTCGCTGTGCCGCGCTCCTTTGCCAACAGCGCCATGACAACACCCAGCGCCGCATGAATACCGGCAATGGTGTCGCCAATGCTTAAATTGGGACGCACGGGCGGCTGCCCGGGAAAACCGTTGACGTAGCGAAAGCCGCTCATGCCTTCACACACAGATGCGTAGCCGGGTCGTTTGCTATAGGGGCCGTCCTGACCAAACCCTGAAATGCGTGTATACACCAGCTCCGGGTTGCGCAGTTTTACCTGTGCCGGTCCTACCCCCCACTTCTCCATGACCCCAGGGCGAAAGTTTTCCACCAGCACATCGGCTGTGTCGATCAATTCAGCCAGTAACTGTTGGCCGCGGGTCTGTCGTAAATCCAGGGTGACCGATTTCTTATTGCGCCCGAGGCTTCGAAACCACAGCGAGGTGCCGTCTTGCACCTCGCGCCAGCCGCGTATCGGATCACCGCCTCCGGGGGGCTCAACCTTAATTACCTCGGCGCCAAAATACGCGAGCATGGTGCAGGTAAAAGGCCCCGCCAATAGCTGCCCCACCTCAATAACTCGAATGCCCGCTAGCGGTCCGTGTCCGCCAGTGCCCGCTGAACGCGGCATCTCTTTATCCATGGTTATTTTCCAACGCCGAATTCACCGTCAGCACCAACTTGCCAATCACCTCATTGGCTTCCATTAAACGGTGCGCAGCTGCCACCTGCTCAAGACTAAAATCCACTGGGTGCAATAGAGGCACGATATCGCCAGCGTTGATGTGAGGCCAAATATGCTGCAGCAGCTTTTCCGCTATTGCGGTTTTCGCCGCCGAACTTTGCGGCCGCAAGGTTGAGCCGGTCAGGGTTAAACGCTTGAGCATCACCGGCATCATATTTAACTCGGCCACCGAGCCCCGCAAATAAGCAATATTAACAATGCGCCCCTCCGTCGCAGCGCACCGTATATTGCGCTCTATATAGTCGCCACCGACCATATCGAGAATGACATCTACACCGCGTCCATCCGTGTATTCAGTGACCCGCTCGACAAAATCACCCTCGGTATAATCGATCGCCAGCTCGGCGCCCAGGGCGGTACAGGCTGCACATTTCTCCGCGCTGCTGGCGGTGGTCAACACCCTTGCGCCCATCGCCACCGCCATTTGTATTGCCATGGAACCAATGCCGCTGGCACCCGCGTGCACCAGCAGAGTTTCACCGCGGCGCAGCTGCGCTCGGTCAAACACATTGCCCCAAACGGTAAACGCGGTTTCCGGCAGTGCCGCCGCCTGGCGCAAACTCAACCCCTCCGGGACAGGCAAACACTGCCCAGCGTTGACACAAACCTGTTCGGCATAACCGCCGCCGTTGGTCAGCGCACACACAAAGTCACCAACCTGCCAACCTTGCACCCCAGCACCCAGCGCTCGCACGCGCCCCGACACCTCCAAGCCTAGCAGCGGTGAGGCGCCCGCAGGCGGGGGGTAAAAGCCCTGCCGCTGGATAATATCTGGGCGATTAATACCCGCGTAGGCCACCTCAATCTGCAGCTCATCATCCCTCGGCTGCGGCGGCGTTTGCTCAGCCAGTGTTAACTCGTCCGCCGAGCCGGGTTGTTTTACCTGAATAACGCGCATATTTACTCTCTGCCTTAGTTGAATCAGCGCATTTAAAATGCACTGAGCAAACTTGGGGTTGCGACTTAAATTAAAAATTGAAGGCTACTGGGCATTTAAGGCGCTAGCCGTTCAATGCTCCACTGACCATCTGCCAGCCGATTGTACTCAAAGCGATCGTGTAAACGGTTCGCGCCGCCCTGCCAAAACTCAATGCGTGTTGGCACTACGCGATAGCCTCCCCAGAAATCGGGGAGCGGGACCTCGCCTTTGGAAAACTTATCTTTCATGGCCGTAAATTGCTGCATCAACAATTGACGCGAAGACACGGGACGACTTTGCGCTGAGGCCCAGGCCGCTAACTGGCTCTCTTTGGGCCGCGACATGAAGTACGCCAAGGATTCAGCCTTGGGCACACGCTCAGCCACGCCACAGACCTTCACCTGACGCTCGAGAATATGCCATGGAAAATGCAGACTGACTTTATTGTTCACACCAATGTCCTGCGACTTGCGACTGCCATAATTGGTGTAAAACACGAAGCCTTTTTCATCGACGTGTTTGAGCAGTACGATGCGCTGCGAAGGTTGGCCGTCGTCGTCAACCGTGGCGACGGTCATCGCCGTAGGGTCCTGTAACTTAGCGTCTATGGACTGCTGCAGCCAACGTTCAAATTGCGCAACTGGGCTTGCAGCCAAATCCTCTTGCTGCAAGCCACCTTTAAGGTATTCGCGCCTTACATCTTCTAAATCCATTGTTTCGCTCTTTTGTCTGCTGCCGTTTGTCGGTCAGCGCATTATGTTAGATCGTCATCCACTAAAATTGTAACCGCAATAGCACTCAGTCCCCAGCGACAAATATAGAGCCGCCACACATTCATGCGTCGTTTTCTTATAGAATCAAAAGACAATCCATCACCGACAAACGTGAGCAGAGGTCATGACGACACATTCCACCCCCACGACCAAGGCAGCCATAACCGGGTTAATTTTGGCCGGTGGTCGCTCGCAGCGCATGGGGCAGGATAAAGCGCTCATCAAGCTAAAAGGGCGTTCACTTATACAGTGGAGCGAGGCTCGGCTCGCCCCGCAAGTTAGCTCACTGCTTATGAGTAGCAACCACCCTCAAGCACTGCAAGCACTCACCCACAGTCCAATAATTACAGACGATAGCCTCAGCCAGCAGCTACCGCCTTTCAGCGGTCCTCTGGCCGGCGTTCTCAGCGCGTTGCTGTGGATGCAACAATTTCAACCCCAGCAACAGTGGCTGCTCAGCGTCGCCGTCGATACGCCTCAATTTCCCCTCAGTTTGGCCGATGACTTATTTAAGCTAGCCAACCTTGAGGCGCGAAAACTGGTCTGCGCCGCGTCCGCGGACAAGCTGCACCCGACCTGCGCGCTCTGGCATACAGATTTAGTGGCGCCGCTGAGAGATTACCTGCTGGCCGGAGAGCGTCGTTTGATGGGTTTTCACAAGGCCCTCGACGGCGGCTGCGTAAGCTATTCAACCAGCCCTTATGACCCATTTTTCAACCTCAATACAACAGCAGATATAGATCAACTAGAACAGGAAAATAGCGCTTTCAAAGATTGAGCGGTTTGGCTAATCTAACCAGAACATAAACCAGAGTATAAACTTGACGTAACGGCCTTATTGCAAAGTCGTTTATCACAGCAGCAAGGGCGACGCGTGACGGACCATTCGCAGGCACTAAACGAGCAGCAAGCTCAAAAACTGGCACACTGCCCAGAGTGCCAAGCCCCCCTGAACGCCAGCCAAACCATTGTCAATCTCAAGCAACAGCTGAGCGAACTAAATCAGCTGGTACACACAGATACCCTTACCGGTCTCAATAACTATCGACACTTTATCCGCGTCCTAGAGCAAGAGCTGGAACGCACACACCGAACCACTCAGCCCACGTCGATGATCATGCTCGATTTGGACTTTTTCAAAAAAGTGAATGACAACTGGGGACACGAGGTAGGCAACCAAGCACTGGTGCAAACCGCGCAACTGCTCAGAAGTACAACCCGCAAGCTCGACATACCCTGTCGCTACGGCGGTGAAGAATTCGCCTTAATACTCCCCACCACCGACCTGCTCACCGGCGCCCGCGTCGCAGAGCGAATACGAGCAGCCATAGCATCGAGCCCCCTCGTGTTTACCGACAATCAAGGGCAAGCGCAGACAATCGAGCTCAACGCCAGTCTCGGCGTTGACGTATTCAGTCGACGCGATAGTGACACCCCTGAAGGATTTGTCGCACGCGTAGATGCCCTGCTCTATCAAGCGAAAGCAAACGGCCGCAATCAGGTAGTAAACGGTGTCCACACGGACATGACATCAACTGCCACCGTTACCAGCGACGAGAAGGACGCACTGTTTGGGCTCTTTGACGAATAGCTAAATAGCACAAACGGAGCAGTTCAAGGGTCAACTCAGGGCAATAGCCGCTCCAGTTTGAGCAAGCTCGACACTGGCCGTGCAAAAAACACACAGCCCTATCACTTAATTGCAATTGCCACTTGACCAACGTACGGCCAATCTCTAATATCCGCATCCGTTCCTTGTTGAACATGTGTTTCCGATATAGCTCAGCGGTAGAGCAGTTGACTGTTAATCAATTGGTCCGTGGTTCGATCCCACGTATCGGAGCCAATTTTTAAGAAGTTGCTTATGGCAGCTTTTATCCCTAAGTGAAGTGCCTTGTGCTCTTTCAGTTAGGAAACCGTTTTGATCCGATATAGCTCAGCGGTAGAGCAGTTGACTGTTAATCAATTGGTCCGTGGTTCGATCCCACGTATCGGAGCCATCCAGAGAACCCCTGAAGCGAAAGCTTCAGGGGTTTTTTTATGCCTATAGGATGCAGGTATACCCCGAGTTCAGGGATGAACAGGAGGGGTACGCCCAGGGATGGGCGGTATGCCGCGGGCTCAAGG
>Ga0209395_1006749_pt1 | contig 12284 bp, 11 predicted proteins | sample GOMGulsemesocosm_3_FD_184635 | JGI IMG/M metagenome (GOLD analysis project Ga0209395, IMG submission 184635) | Methane-oxidizing microbial communities from mesocosms in the Gulf of Mexico - GOM9D Gulf of Mexico (SPAdes) (version 2) | ecosystem: Environmental > Aquatic > Marine > Cold seeps... | reverse complement strand
GTGGTCATTTCCCTAATCTAGATGGCTCAACCATAGTGATTGATGCACCGGATAAAAACCGTGATGTGGTCGCCAATTATTTATTAACCAAAAAAACGATATCACCCAAGGCTGATGGTAACTGGCACTTCGCGGACACATTAGCGGATGCAAAGGTAGTGTTTAAAACATCACCAAAAGGTAAAGCGGTTGCAACGAATAATGTTGTCTTTGATAAAGACTTAGAGGATGGTTTCTCGCAGTTCTTATTAAAATAAAACCGTCATTATAAACATAACGAACCTTGTTCAATTTGATTGAGTTGGACAAGGTTTTTTTTATGGCGGAATCTTTAATTGTTTTAATAAAAGATTCTTAAAAGAAAATGAAGGCAGCTCTTTTTTGGGTCTTGTGAGTATCAGTATTTGATACGATTTGTTTGTTGTTGCAGTAGATTATTTTTGTATTTATTGTTTTCTGAAGTCCTGTGTAAAAGCTAAAAGAAATGATTTGATTCAGCAAGAAAGTGCATCATTTACTTTATATGAATGGCCCATTCGACAATGGACGTGATGTCGATTCCAATACAGAGGGAAAGAAAAGGAATTTCAATGCAAATCATTCAAAGAAAAGCAGAACAAGGTCTGCTTAATGGGACGTTAATGGTGGCGGCCAGAGGTGTGTCCGACTTCGGTTCTTTTTTAAATATGGTGGCCATATCCACCTATATTTACTTTCTAAGCAATGATGTATTTCATATCAGCTTATTTTTAGCCTGTCGAGTGGTGGGAGGTTTAATTGCGAGTCTCGTTGGAACACTCTTTTTTAGGCGTTATACGGGGCGCATTTCGTTAGTCGGCTTTGACCTATTACGCGCACTATCCATAACGGCTTTACTTACTTTACCAAGCTCAATACATCTTCAAATATTACCCTTTATTGCCCTTTTGATAGGCTTCTCTGGTGCCATGTTTAGCATTGGCCTAAATAGTCAGCTCCCTAAGTTAGTGCCAGAAGATAAGCTCATTTCGATTAATGCTTGGATCTCATCGGCCTCTGCAATGGGGGCTGTAATGGGCAGTTTAGTCTCAGGAATACTCATTGCGCTAGGCAGCTATGAATTGGTCTTTATCGTGAATTTACTCACTTACCTAGGTGCTGCGTGTCTTGTTTTAGGGCTTAAAACGATACATCTAGCGGCCAATAGCAGTGAGAATTTGCATAAAGAGAGTGATTGGCGTGCTTTATTATTAGGCCTTAAACGTTCGCCAGTGCTTGCAGGTATGTTGTTGGTCGCCTTGGCTGATACCTTCGGCAGTGCTGCTCACAATGTGGGCTTTCCTATATTATCGAAACTTATTAGCCCAGATGATGCGAGCACGAGTATGGGGCTTCTGCTTGCTACATGGGCTGTAGGGAAATTTTTGGGGGCAAATGTTTGCGGTAAACTTCTTTTCAAACGATCTCTTGTTTGGATGGATCGACTCTTTTTTCTTGGGGTTGCATGCATGTCTCTGGGATTCATTGCAACTTTTCAACAGCTAACATTGCTGCCGGCTTTGGTGTTCATTGTTTTCGCGGGTATTGGTGATGGTTTAGCCGAAGTCTGTCTTGTTTCTCGTGTACAGCAAGAGCCGGAGGTTTTACGCTTACCACTTTTTAGTGTACTTAATTTGTTCCAAATGACAGGTTTTGCGATTGGTATGCTTATCGTTGCGCCATTCTATGTGTGGTATCAAGCGAGTACTGTGATTATTTTATTTCATGGGCTGCCCTTAATAATGCTCTTTATTACTGGGATTCTTGGTTATAAACTAAAACAAACAATACGTCTTTAACAGAGGTGCTCTTATGTTTATCAAAGGTCATGCAGTTACACTAAGGTCGCTTGAAGTCGCGGATGCAGAAGTTTTTTACCTTTGGTCGCAGGACAGAGAAATTACTCAATTCAGTTTGTCTTCTTACGCTTATCCCCAATCGCAAACGGATATTACTCGCTGGCTTGGTACCATTAACCAAGGTCAGAAAAATGTGACCTTGGGCATCTGTTGCATCAAAACGGGCAAACTCATTGGTTATGCGGGTTTAGCCTCAATTAGCCAGATAAATCGCTCGGCCGAATATTTTATCTTGATAGGGGATAAACACTATTGGGGCAAAGGGGTCGCAACTAATGTGACCCAGTTAGTGACAGCTTACGCCTTTCGCGATCTAGGTTTACAGCGGGTAGAATTGACCGCTTTTGTGGATAATAAAGCGGCGATTCGTGCCTATGAGAATGCTGGTTATCAACATGAAGGGATTAAGCGTCAGGCAGGATTTCGACATGGTGGTTTTTACGACAAGGTGCAGATGTCGGTGCTCGTCAGTGATGAAATGCCTGAGCAGAAAGGCTTTGATTCTGAAGCCAAGGAGGCAGATGCCGTTGCCCTTGATCACAAGGAAGGGTTGGTTCAATTAGAGCCAAACTCCCATGAAATCTCTAGTAAGGATGAAGATTAATCGTTAATCCAAAGAAAAACCGAAAATGTTAATGCTCATTTTGTAGGGTACTTCTTTAGGCGCGACTAATAGTGTATCAATCAAGCTTAAATAAGTGCTCATTTGATGAGCCATAACATTCGTCTCACTGGGCAAGGCTGAGGTGAACTTGGTGGCTCTTAACATGCTCTTCAAACCGTTAGTTTGGGCATACTCTTTGTTACCCATCAGAATAACTTCCTCCCCCATATGCCAATAAATATCCAAGTCTTGAATTTGCAAAGGGCTAATCGGAGGGACGAGAGGGACTATGTCTTGGGGCGTGACCACTCTGATCAAAGGTAAATCATCATACTGTTTGGCGCCTGCCACATTGGTTACCTTGGGTTGGCCAAAGCTAGTGACCTTATCTAATGGATAAGCATCCTGTGTTAAGTACATAGCCAGAATGACAGCGACAGCGCCACCTAAACTATGACCGGTTGTTTGCACCGCTTTGTCTGTTTTGAGGAAGGGCTTAACATCCTCAAATACGGCGCGAGCCGCAGCTGCAAAGCCTTGATGTAGTGAAATGTTGAGCTTAGGGTCTGGCTGTAGTGCTAAGTCCAAATCCAATATCACATTCTCAACATTAGAAGTACCGCGTATAGCAATCGTTAGAATCTCATCTTTTTGGACTAAAAAATAGCTGACTTGTGAGCTTGGAATCACGGATTGGTGAATCAACTCATAACCCTCTTGGATGAGTTGTTGTTCAAGTGATAAATTGGATGCAGAATCAATATAACTGGCATCCGCTAATCGTGCCTGTTCTTTTATGAATGCAAAATCTTGTGCCGCAAAGGCGAATTGAAATAGACTCAGAAGAGCCAGGGATAAAAGTAAGGTAAGGGATTTTAACATCAGAACTGGCTCAACTCATTGCTTGTACTAAAACAGCGAGAGTACTAAAAATGGTCTTTAACGAAAAGCAGTTTATGCTTAAACGATTGTTATGAGCGTATGTATAAGTTCAAAAAATGCAAAATCCGCTAAACAAAATTAGATAAGAGGATTTTGCATTTTAGTGCTTTTTAGGCAGTGATCGTCAACTTACTACAGTGACTGATATACAAAGTTTGTCATCGTAACAAAATCAAATACGGGGCGCCCCGTTGCTTTTCGAATGGCATCGGCAAAGGGTGGAAGATCAGTACATTCCAAGACGAAAGCACCAATGTCAGACTGCTTCATCATTGAAGTGACAAGATTAATAATGTCATTTTCTACTTTCTTAAGGTCAATATCCTCGTTAGGCGTTAAGAATATTTTATTCCACTCTGCAAAGGATTCTAGGCCTTCAATATGAAGAGATAGGTCACTGTTTATCCCCGCATTTTTTAAATGTTCTGCTGAAAGTGCTGATTTTTTAGCAGTGATAACCCCAATCACTTTTTGTGGGCCTAACATGTTTTGGACCAAGGGGACCTGCATTAAGCTAGAGGTAAATATGGGAATATTGACCGCGTCAGCCAGCTTTTGCTGAAAGATAGCATTGAAGCCACAACTGGTGGTAATGGCTTTTATGCCCTGCCTCTCCATATCTTGTACTTCATTAATCATTGTCTGTAGGGTATTTTGACACGGTGATTCAAGAATAGTATGAACATTAGCCCCTTTTACTTTACTGTATTTAACAGGGAACTGAAATGAATCAGGATTGGTACTATTTCCAATGAGTGACTCTAGTTGCTCTAAACCACGTGGGCTACAACCTTCTTCCCAGCATAGAATACCGATCAGCGGCATATCTACAGACTCTTTTATTGCTGTCATTTTTAAGTATCCTTTTCATTAAATAGTGTATCTAGCATTTACATAAAACGTTCTGGAGAAAATGGCTCCATGTCTAAATCAGTTTTTTGTCCATCAACAAGTTGAGTCACCAGTTTCCCCGTAATGCCTGCTAAGGTTAGTCCTAAATGTCCATGTCCGAATGCGAGAGTAATGCGTTTATCGGATTTACATTGACCAATAACAGGTAGCGAATCTGGGGTAGAAGGTCGACTACCATACCAGGTTTTAGTTAATTGGGATTTTCGACCAAGCATCTTTTCAGCATGGTTTAACATAGTTTCAGATCTTATGTTGGACGGTGCTGCGTCTGGGTCGGTGAACTCAGACGTGCCTGCTACTCGAATACCATCCGTCATTGGCGTGATAAAAATGCTGGTATCTACCCACCCTATTGGTCGTTTTATGATGTCGGGCTCTTCATCTAACATGAGGTGATAACCACGTTCACTGACTAGAGGGATAGTTAGACCTAGTTGTAATACTAAATTCTTTGAAGCGGCTCCCGCAGCAATAATGAGTTGATCAAAGTGCTTATTCTGTAATGCAGTTTGTACACTAATGCCGTTATTATCTGGCAGTAACTTTTTAACTTTCTGCCTAATAAATTGTCCACCTTGCTGGCAAAACGTCTCAAATAAGGATTGAGAAAGCGCTATCGGACTTACTGTATGTCGTGAACTTGGGTAATAAACACCACCTTCATGAAAGCTGCTTAGATTCGGCTCAATCTCCTGTACTTCAGCATGACTTAGGTATTCCATTTTTACCCCAAGTCTCTTGCGTTCTGTTAGTTCTTTTATTTGATATTTTTCGAATCCCGCTTTACTACTAAATAGTGCTAATGATCCTTGGGAACGTATGAGAGACAGGCTATTGCTTATAGTGAACAGGTCAAGATCGGCTGCAGGTGCTAATTTTTGTAGGGCAGACATAGCCTGAGAGCCTTTACGATAGCGAGTTGATGTACAAGCCTTAGTAAAGTGCCAGCCATAAGACATTAGTTGAGGCAGGTATCCATTACTGATTGATAAAGGGCTTTCATTGTCTAAAAGCATACCCGGTATGCTGCGCAATGCCGAGAAACTGGTTAATGGTTGACAGGAGTAATAAGCGAATAACCCTGCATTGCCAAAAGAGGTCCCTAACCCGGGTTCATCTTGATCTATAAGCGTGACTTTATATCCTACTTGTTGCAATTGCAGTGCACAGGAAAGGCCAATAATGCCTGCTCCGAGTACAGCAATCTGCTTGTTTGTGTTTTGATTTGAACTGTTCTCGGACAAAAAATTTGACATGAGTTCCCTATGACCCTCTGCAAGTGAGAGGGATCATTCCTTAGTTAAATTAGACTTTTTCTCACCCAGTAGAAAGTAAAATGCATTTACTAGGTCGAAAATATTTGATTTTCTATTTGGGTACGTAAATGTGCAAAGCAGTGCTTTTCAAGGTTATTAAGTTTCAATTTAATTTTTATTAAAACAATTAATATATTTATATAATGTTTTTTTAAATTAATATTCCTTTAACTTTTAAGTCTCTTTTCTGCCCAGTTTGCAAATCTTAGTACAGGGTAACAATAGGCAAAATAAAGTATTGCTATGAGGAAATAGATGAAAATAGTATCACTAGGCATCCTTAATATGGCAGTTTCACCTTGTCGGGTTAACTCAGTTAAACCTATAACAGATAATATAGCGGTACATTTAATCACGGTAACATAAATATTTGCCATCGCAGGAATCGTTAACTTTATTGCCTGTGGAATAACAATGTAATATAAGGCTTGGAATTTACTCATCCCACATGAGCGAGCAGCTTCCTCTTGACCTTTTGGTACAGAAAGTATCGCCGAACTCACGATCGCAGTGACATAACTTCCAGTATAAACAGATAAAGAAATAATGGCTGCGGAGTAACTATCAAACTGTAACCAGGATATTTCAGTAGAAGGTAGTACAAAATAAATAACATATAATTGGACTAAGTAAGGCGTTCCTCTAAATATATGAAGGTAGGTATTAATAATAATTCCTAATATACGATAATTTAGAGTGTCTAATATTCCTAACACGGCACCTAAGATACTACCCAAAATAATAGCGAACATGGATACTTCGAAAGTATTTAAAAATCCATCTAATAAAAAGGGTGAAAGACTAGATAGTACCTGCCATTTGGCAATAATCCATTCCATAATAGTTTTCCTCTAATGAGCCTGGTTATGGGTGTTTCCGCCAAGATAACGTTGAATATAACCTGATAAAATGAGCATCATTAAATAAATAATGAGGTAACAAAAAGCAGTGGTCATATAGCTCTCAGTCGCAATGACAGTATCCGAGAACATTTTTAAACCAACACCCATGAGTTCAAATACAGCAATGATGCTGAGTAACGATGTATCCTTGAGTAAGACAATCGATTGTCCTAGAAGAGGGGATATTAGTTTCGCGATAGCTTGGGGAAGAATAATAAAATACATGGTTTGTATTTTATTCATTCCCACAGCCATAGCGGCTTCATTTTGCGAACGTGGTACTGATACAATGCCTGATCGAATGATTTCGGCCATATAAGGTGTTGTATGAATTGTTAATGCAATAATGCCCGTTTGAAGTTCATTAAATACATTTCCAATTAATTCAGGTAAACCATAATAAATAATGTAAATTTGAATAAGCAGAGGCGTTGCTCTGATAAATTCTATATATGATGATGCTATTCTCCATACTATACCTATGGAGGACATTCTCATTAAAGCAACAAAAACACCAAAGAATAATGATAATACAAGGCAAATTAAAGATATCCATACAGTGGATATTATGCCGTCAATAAACATGCCAGTATATTCAGAAACAATTCGAAAATTAAAATAATCAATAAACAGATTCATTTACTCTTCCTTACTACCTTGGTGTAAAAAATCTAATTTTTTAGAAATAGCTAAAACTAAACTTTATAATAGGTTTAGTTTTAGCATTAATAATAAGGTGTTATTTATGATCAGCTTCCCAGTCAGTACTTTCCCACCAGTAAGTTAGCATTTTTTCTAGACGGCCATCGTATTCAATCATTCTTATGTAGTTATTCAATGCCAATAATAAATGTATTGAATCTGGGCGAACGGCAAACCCTAGAGGTTCTTTGTTTAGTGATCCAATAATGACAAGATTATCATTTTGTTTTAAATAAGAGGCTAGAGTGGCACGATCAGATACACCGGCATCAACTCTTCCGCTGACAACAGATTGAACAACTTGTGGTGTGGAACCTGAATATTCTTTTAGTTTAGCCAAGGGGATTTTTTTTCTTGCTTGATCAGCATATGAAGTTGATTGAGCGGCTCCAATAGAAAATTCTGTTGTATTTAAATCTTTCCAAGATTTGAAATCACGATCTTTAGTAGTAAAGACAACATTTTCAGAGAAGAAGGCTGGGTTGGTAAACAGCATTTGCATGTGTCGTTTAGGTGTGGGTGTCATATCAGCCGCAATAAAGTCTACTTTTTTCGACGTTAATGCTGGAATAAGTCCTTTCCAATCATAATCTTTTATTATTAATTTAACCCCCATATCATCGGCAAATGTTTGTGCCATTTCGATGGCAATTCCTGCACGATCACCATCTTTATTAATAAAACTGACTGGCGGTCCTTGTGTTTGCACTGCAATACGGATTTCACCACTTTTTACAATTCGCTCCATCGTCGTATCGTTTGATTTAGCCGATACCGATGAAACAGTTAATAATATTGTTATGGCAGATAAGACTTTTTTTAATTTTAGCATTCAAAGTTCCTTATTATTGTTTTCATGATTGAATTTTTTATTCAGGGATGAGAGGTATTAAAGAATTTGTGCTAAAAAGTTTTTAGCACGATCGCTCTTCGGATTATCGAAAAATTCTGCTGGGCTTGCTTCTTCAACGATTTTTCCAGCGTCCATAAAAATGACTCTATCGGCTACTTCACGAGCAAAGCCCATTTCATGGGTCACAACTGCCATAGTCATTCCATCACTGGCAAGTTGTTTCATCAAATCCAGTACGCCGTTAACGGTTTCAGGATCGAGTGCTGATGTAGCTTCATCAAATAGCATCATCTTAGGTTTCATTGCTAATGCTCTAGCAATAGCAACTCTTTGCTGCTGACCACCAGATAACTGCTTGGGATAGTTGTTTTCACGGTCTTGGATACCCACGGTTGTAAGTAATGCTCTTGCAATAGCAACCGCTTCTTTGTGAGACCTTTTTAAAACAACTACTTGGGGTAATACAATATTTTCAAGGCAGGTTTTATGCTCGAATAAGTTGAAATGTTGAAACACCATACCGACCTCAGTTCGTAGGGTATTCATACAGGTGCTCTTTGCTGATAAATCAACACCATCCAGAATGATATTGCCTTCATCAAAACTGTTAAGGCCATTGAGGGTTCTTAATAGTGTGCTCTTGCCGGAACCACTTGGGCCAATAATAACAACGACTTCACCACGATTTATGTGGTTAGAAACGTTATTTAAGGCAAGAAATGAGCTTTTTCCGTTATCAACACTGAAACTCTTCGAGACATTATTTATTTGAACCATAAGGTTATTATTAACGGCTGAATTAGAAAACTCGGATGAACTTAACGATGACATTTAATACTCCTTAGGTTTCAACAGAAGGGGGCACTTTCAATCAACCTCCTCACATCAGTAAAATCAATTTTTAACTTAATTCATGCTCTACTTATGACTTGATATTGATCGTAATCAGGAAAACGATATGATACAAATGATTAAAAACTCACTACTCATAACTTAAAGTTAACTATTTATGAATATTAAACAGCTTCGTTTGTTTCATGAGGTATTAACAACAGGGAAGATGTCGATTGCGGCAGAGCGCTTGAACTTTAGTCAACCTGCTGCCAGTAAGATGCTAGGAAACCTGGAAAGTAAAATAGGTTACAAGCTTTTTTTAAGACAAAACAGCCAGCTTGTTGCAACACCTGAGGCACTGCATCTTCATGAAGAAGTGCTAACACTATTGCAAAGCTTAAAGCGCTTAGAAGATAATTTTGAGCGGGCTAAAAACGGGCAATTAGGCAGTTTAAATATAGCGGGGGTTTTAGGCCCTACTTATAGCTTAATTCCAAGAATATTTGATGAGTATGCGAAAGATCAATTTCAAATAAAATTGAATCTACAAGTGAACAATTCACATATGATTCGAGAGTTAATATCAAGTGGACAGTTTGAGTTAGGGCTTGTTGATACGGGGCCATTTACGGCAAGTTATGACTCACAACGTTTCGAACTACCTTGTTTTTGTGCCTTGTATCATGGTCACCCTGCGACAAATTTGAAAGTAGTGAGCCCTAAAGATTTAGATGGAGAGCCATGGATAACGCTCGATCCAGAGCACTTAACCTATCATGCCTTAAAAGCAGCTTACCTTGAAGAAAATGCCGTATTTAACCCTCAGATAGAGGTGAATGCGACCTTAAATGGCCTCATGTTTGTAAAGCAAAAGAGAGGGGTTACTTTAGTTGATGCCATCAATTTTCAGTACTACACGGAGGCTTTTACTCAGCATGACATCGTATTTCGGCCGTTCACTCCAAAGATCACGGAACCTATTGAGTTAATTCAAGTTAATAAACGACCCTTGTCTAAACCAGCGGCTGAATTTAGAGAGTTAATAGTGAAAGAATTAGAAAGGCTCTGTCAGCTATAAAAAACGCCGTATCAGCTTATCTTATATAAGCTGATACGCATTTTCGGTTTAATTATTAAAATAATTAATCGACTAGAACCACTCATCTTGCATAGCTAAACAGGTGTCATCATTAGCTTGCAGTAGTTTAGCTAGATGGTCGATTTCAGGCAGTTCCCAGCGGATATAGTACTGGGCGGCTTGCAGCTTGCCCTGGTAGAAATTTTCATCGTCTTTATGGGGTTTTTGATCAAGTGCCTGTTGTGCGATAACCGCTTGTTTTAGCCAAACCCAGCTCACCAATACACGACCAAACATATCTAAATACAGGTTAGCATTGGCAAGACCCAGCTCAATTTTGCCTTTACCTAGGGTCATCATCAGCATCATGGTGGTATTGTCTAAGGTTTTTAGAGCATCTTTAAAGGTGTCAGAAAGTTCACGGATACGACCTTCTTGTAGGTTTACATCGGATTTGATGGTTTTCAGAATTTTCTTCATTTCCTTGGACATTGCTTGGTAACCGGCCATGTCTTTCATCGGTACTTTACGGGCCAATAAGTCCAAACCATGGATGCCGTCGGTGCCTTCATGAATCGCATTAAGGCGGTTATCACGATAGTACTGTTCTACCGGATATTCACGAATATACCCCGAGCCACCGAGAATTTGGATCGCCAGTTCATTGGCTTTCAAACCGTATTTTGAGGGAAAGGTTTTCACCACTGGCGTGATGAGGTCCAACAGAGTGAAGGCGGCTTTTCTATCCTCTTCCGTGATGCCTGTTTGGCTATCTTCAAATAAAGACGAGGCGTACAAACAAAGCGCTAATGAGCCTTCGCAATAGGCTTTTTGTGCCAATAACATACGGCGTACATCGGCGTGTTCTATGATATTTACTTGCTTGCTGCTTGGGTCCCTATCGGTCGGTGGTCGACCTTGAGGACGATTACGAGCGTATTCAAGGGAATAGTTATAACCTTGATAACCTAACAGACTTGCTCCTGAACCCACGCTGATACGCGCTTCGTTCATTAACTGGAACATATAACTCAGGCCTTTGTTCTCTTCGCCGACAAGGTAACCGACAGCGCCATCTTTCTCACCAAAATTCAATACCGTGGAGGTAGCGTTTTTGTAGCCCATTTTATGTAACAAACCTGCGAGCGCCACATCGTTACGCTCACCTAAAGAACCATCTTCATTGACCAGTACTTTAGGGCAAATAAACATAGAGATGCCCTTCGTGCCCACAGGTGCGCCTTCAACACGAGCCAATACCATATGAATAATATTTTCTGTTAGGGATTGGTCACCGCCGGTAATAAACATCTTTTGACCGAAAATACGATAAGTACCATCATCCTGTGGTTTCGCTGACGTGGTGATGTCAGCAAGGGCTGAACCTTGCCCTGGTTCTGTTAGTGCCATGGTGCCAGCAAAGCGGCCTTCCATCATGGGAGGCAAATAAGTTGCTTTGTATTTATCACTGGCAAAGCTGCGGACCAAGTTCGCTGCACCTAAGGTTAGAAAGGGGTAAACCGTAGTTGATGGATTAGCTGCTGTCACATACCCCATGGCGGTGCGAAGGATGATTTCAGGCATTTGCAAGCCGCCTTCGTCAAAATCATAAGCGGCGGCCAAAAAGCCCGCTTCTGCGAAAGCATCCCATGCGGCTTGAGTTTCAGGAATAAGGTGAACTTTTTCACCGTCGAAGCTGGGTTCATTCTCATCGCCTTTGGTATTGTGATTGGCAAAGTATTTATGGGCGATGGTTTTTGCTGTGTCTAACGTATTGTTAAAGATTTCACGTGAATGTTCTTGATAACGGGGTCTCTCTAGTAGGGCTTGAGTATCAAGAAATTCGTAAAGTAAAAATTCAATATCACGATCGTCAATCAATTTAATGTCAGACATAGAGCTTCCTTTTGAATAGGTTAAATTCATTCTTGTTATTTTAATATGCAAATCTATAACCTATCATCATATGATGAAAGTAAGCATTCTGACTAGTAGTAGGCATAAAAAAAGGGCCGAATAATCGGCCCTTTTTTTAACACTTAAACTGAGTGATTAACGCTGACTGTTTTCCCAATCCCCGTGTATCCACACAGGCACGTTTTCACTTGGTAAGGGTGTATTGCCTAGAATCAAGTCAGCCGCTTTTTCAGCCACCATGATAGAAGGTGCATTCAGGTTGCCGTTAGTGATAGTCGGGAAAATAGAGGAATCCACGACACGCAATGCGTTAACGCCACGTACTTCACAGTTCGCATTGAGTACTG
>Ga0209395_1006746_pt1 | contig 12290 bp, 10 predicted proteins | sample GOMGulsemesocosm_3_FD_184635 | JGI IMG/M metagenome (GOLD analysis project Ga0209395, IMG submission 184635) | Methane-oxidizing microbial communities from mesocosms in the Gulf of Mexico - GOM9D Gulf of Mexico (SPAdes) (version 2) | ecosystem: Environmental > Aquatic > Marine > Cold seeps... | reverse complement strand
TGATCTCCGGCAACCAGGTGCACGGAAGCCCACACGCTATTGATGAGCGTATTCGTGATAATAATAAGTAGCGCCAAAAGGTGCTTTATTTTCACAGTGCGGGGCCTAAGAGGTAAAAATATGAGGGTGTATTAATTCATATTTAGGGTGGCTGGGCAAGTAAGGTAGTGCAAAGATTGCTGTGTATCATGTTATTGCAGGCCATGTACTTTAATGACATGGCCTGCCTATAGGATTTAGTAGCGTCGTACTCGTGTAGTAATTGCCATAATTGAGAAGAAAAAGAATATGAAAGGTGTGAATGCCCCTGCTTTTGTTTCTCGTTGTTCAGGGGCTACGATTTCAGGTACTTCAATGAAATCGAAATTTACACTATCGAGTTCGAGTTGCTGTAAGGATTGCTCTCCGATTCCTTTTAGATAAATCTTTTCTACACCATTAATCATAATCGTGACAGATGGGTAGGACTTATCTCTCCAAGCTTTTTCACCAACCTCTTTTATATAGAAAGTATTTTCGACTTCAGAAAAATCGCTAGCACCTATTCTAATTTGCTTGCCGGTAGATGTTAATTTATGGCCTGGTTTAAGGCTACTAGGAAGGATTAAGTAGTTCTCGAAATTGTAGCTGATTTCATTGCGAAGATCGGTATAAGATACTAGGTAAATTCCGCTGCTTCTTCTTTCAATAAGCCATTCTGTATCGTTACTGAAAGACAATTTAAAACGGCCAGGTATTTCAGTGGTTTCCATAGACGTACGAATAAATTGATTATCAGACATATAGAAATAGTCTAAATTTCCGACTGGGTAATATTCTAATAAATTAATCGCTTCGAACGTATTCGCTTCGTCGGCGGGTAAGTCATTATTTAACTCGTACTGATTTAAAGCGCCATCATTATCGAAATCTAGATAAGCATCAGTAGGGTCGAATGCATTCAGAAAGTCATACTGCTCTTCAATTATATTTAATAAGCCATCGTTATCGGTATCTAGATCACAGCTGTCGCCTAGATAATCAAGATCAAAATTCTCTTGCTCTGGGTTGGCAGTATTCGGACAGTTATCATAATAATCTGGAATCCCATCTTGATCTACATCACTAGGTCGATCATCTACATCGTCGCAGGCATCGCCATAATAATCGTTATCCATGTTTAATTGGTCTGGGTTGTAGTCATCTGGGCAGTTATCTCTGTTGTCACCAAAGCCATCTGAGTCTTTGTCTTGGCCGTAGGGGTCGTTATCACACTCGTTACCTAAGCCATCATTATCATTATCTTGTTGATAGTAGTTAGAGATAGATGGGCAGTTATCTAGTATATCGAGGATACGGTCACTATCAGCATCAAGACCATAAGTTATATGGTCGATTCTCAGTAATGAGTAATATGTATTCTGTGAGCTAGAATCTGATGTGAATTTAAACTCAATCGTGTGAACGCCGGACTCTAAATTAAATGCTTTAGTATTCCAGCCGCCATAGATGCCTTGAGTATGCTCTGTTTCACCATCAATAATTATATCAAGCTTATGATTGGCATAGCCTTCTAGGTAATATTTTATCTCTAATAAGCCTGTTTCAAATTCGGCCGTATAATAAATACTGGTTGGCGCTTCAGGATCTTGTAGCACAGGGGTGGATAAATAATATGAGTCATCTTCTTTAATAGTTATTAGCTTATGATTAGGGATTAGAGTGTAAATTCCTTTTGGGATGCCACTATCAAAAACTTCATTTAATGATCTAATAGTCTCTGGTTTTGATTCACTATCATTTATGTTGGTTGTATAAAAATACTCAATAAGGTTGTTGAAACCATCATTATCTAAATCTAATAAAGCATCAGAATTATTTAACGGATCTAACCCCGCAGTTATTTCTATAGTATTTGGAATTAAGTCATTATCACTATCTTCATCACAGACATTACCAGTACCGTCTTGGTCAAAATCGGATTGCTCGGGGTTGCTAATGAATTCACAATTATCATTTAAATCATTGATGGAGTCATCGTCAGTATCTGCAATTGTTACAATATCGGTAAAAATGAATATGGGCCGAGAGTCAGATTGTTTAACAATCATTAGTTTTTCATTTAAATTAAATAGTCGAGTGAATTGAGTGTTTGATAGCTGGTGCTCTGATGTTAAGAGATAATCTTCTTGCCAGAACTGTAATGCATTTGTTCCTGCTTTCATTGTTACTATATTGCCATTGATCCAGATCGCATCGTCAATGGAGTTGGTGATATTATTAAGTACTGTTTGAGTATTAGTGCCAATTATTTCACCAGATCCTAATAGCAATACTTGGCCATTGGGACTTAATCGTAGAGGATGTTTATAATTGACATCTGAATTGTAGTTAGTGCTTTTATAGATGCCAAACTCACCATTACTAGACAATAATTCGGTCCATTTCAAATAACGTGAATTCATTTGATATATATAGTCATTCAAGTGATTCCAAACATATGCTTCTGAAGCCTCACCATTATTTGTGGTGTCAATCATGTTTCCTTGTTTATCGATACTATAGCTATTGGTTGAAGAGCTATATCGCAAGTCTTTGGCAAATAAGTAATTTCCAGCTGCAACTAGAGCGCGTATTTCGTTAGTTAAACTAATGAAATGAACCTCTTCGTTACTATCGATTGATGTGGTATCAAAATAAGTAATTTTCCCAGATTCATAACCTAGGTAAAGTCTTTTATGAGACCCAGAGTAGGTAATCCAAGTTGGCGATTCTACAAGCCCCCAGCTTGTTGCAAATTCTTGCTCTTCCGCTTTTCTACGGTGAATCGCTAAGTTTTCTTTATCAACCAGATAAACAATATTGTTATTGTCTGTAGCAATGAGTGCCGTTTGATAATTTGTCGTTGTTGGGTCTGTGGGTTCTGCTGCAATTGGTTTTGTAAGTTGGTTGATATTTGTTTGGTGGGCTGAAACTAAGCTATCGGTAGTAACGAAGCTGGTGATGATTTGATCTTTGGCGGCTACATGGCTTGGAGTGTGATCTAAAATTAAACTCTTACTATCAAGGTCGTGATCGGAATATGCGAAGAGTAAATGGTCTCTAATAACGATAGGCTTGTTTCCTAAGAAAGCCATGTCGGTAAAACTGCCTGTGAGAGTGCCATTAAAGCTTAGGTCTTCACTGGCATAGATGAAACCACGGTTGGTATATATTTTATCTTCGTTAGGATGAAGGTATATCTTGGTTGCATCGTCCCCTGATTGATAAAATTGTGAGTTTATTATGTGAGTAATTTCACCTGAATCATTCAGCAATGTTTTAATTGGTGTAGAAGAGTTGCTGTTAATAGAGAAGATAGCTTGATTTATTGGTGAGGGGCTTAGGTCTACTGCGCTACTTGAATAATAATAACTGCTAGTAACATCGCTATAATCATCTAAAGATAAGATATTGGCCCGTCGATTACTGTTAACCGCATAAATATAATTACCCAGAATGGTTAATTTATGAATATCGTATTCTGCTTGATAAATACTGTTATTAACATTTCCTATGATATCTGACTTAACTATTTCTTTGTTGTAGCTGGTATAGATATTTGTATTGCTAACATGAAATGCAGTTGGGATTTTACTTAATGAAATTTTAGGTAAAAACTCATTGTTATTGAGATCATAGCGAACAATTTTATTGGGCGCGGCAAATAGGAAATAAACAATGTCGTTCTTTGTTTGAACATCGATTAATGCTGCGAAGCTGTTTAGAGGAAGAAATAGTGTAGAGAGGCCTAGGATAATGAAAAACCAAAGGTTGCGAAAAGTCCTTTTTACAAGCACGGGTGAGTATCCTTACATCATATTGAGTGATTTGTATTTTACTTGGAAACTAAGGCGCGGGTCTAGTCATACGCTGTTAAATCATATAATAAGACAATGCTATGAGTGGCAAGTCTCGTGATATCATGTATGAGTATGTAGATATGTAGGAATAATGAGAAATGTGGAATGAACTCGCAGGTGGTGCCTTAATTGGTATTGCGGCTGCTCTGTTATGGCTTGGCATTGGGCGAATCGGTGGTATATCCGGTGTTATCGCTAATATCTTTTTGATTAATCAGGGTCATCGAAATTGGAGTTTGTATTTCTTTGCCGGTTTATTAGCCTCTTATCCACTGTATGTATTGATGGCGGGTACCCCTGCAATGCAAATGACGGCGAATAAGGTCATTTTAGTCGTCGCGGGTTTGTTGGTAGGGATGGGAACTTATATCGGTAATGGCTGTACTTCAGGCCACGGGGTATGTGGTAACGGAAGGTTATCTATACGATCTATGGTCGCGACTTGTACGTTTATGGTATTTGGTATGTTGACTGTTTTAATCATGAATATACTGGGGCTATAAAATGAATCATAAAGTATTGAAAGCAGTGACGCCTTTGCTGGCGGGTATTATTTTTGGCTTAGGTTTATTAGTTTCGGGTATGAATAATCCCGCTAAGGTGCGTGGCTTTCTTGATATTTTTGGTGATTGGCAGCCTGCGTTGATGGCCGTTATGGTTGCAGCGATTGCAATTTTTGCCGTTGCTTATGCGCTGTCTAATAGGATGAAACAGCCTTGGTTTCACTCTATCTTTCACCGACCTAGCTTAACGGTCTTGGATGCACGTTTACTTATCGGTGCTGCATTATTTGGTATAGGTTGGGGAATGGTGGGTCTGTGCCCTGGCCCTGCATTGTTAGATATCATGACGGGGCAGGTGGATGTGCTTTTATTTGTCGCTGCTCTATTAGTGGGTAACCGTATTGCTCATTATTCTGTTGGCCCAGCGAAGTGATTGTTGGCTTAAAGAGCCTATCTAAAGAGCCTATCTAAATAAACTCTTTAAAGGCTGTCATGCTGGGTTTTAAGCTGTCTTTACGCCAGATCATCGCGGTGGTGCTATGGCTCCATTGCTTATCCAGTTTGTGCTGTTGGATGCTGTTAGCGAAGGGGTAAAAATCTAGCAGTACTTTGGGTACTATACCAACTCCCATGCCGGCTGCAACACAGCTCAATAACGTATGGTAAGAGCTGATTTCAATGATCTGAGCGGCTATGCCTCCGTCTTTCGTCCAATCCCTCATACGGCCTCTATAGGCGCATAAATGGTTAAAGCTTAATAGTGTTGGCTCAGCAGATAGGTCGGCGGTGCTATTGATTTTTTTATGGTCTAAATCAGACACTAATACCAGCTCTTCTTCAAATACTGGATTGATTTCTAAGCGCTTGTCTTGTCTCGGGTCGGCGACGAGGGCAATGTCGATTTCTCCTGCTAATACTCTTTCGATGAGCAGTCCCGTTGGTCCGGTTTCTATTTGCAGATTAACCTCGGGGTACTCTTTATGGAAGCGCATCAGCGGCTCGGTCAGTCTGGTCGCTGCGACGGCTTCCATGGCCCCTATGGTTAAGCGCCCTTTGGGGGTTGTTTTCTGCAGCTCATTAATCGCTTGTTGAGACAGTCTGATCATCTCTTTGGCATAGGGCAGCAACTGCTCGCCCGCAGGGGAAATGCGTAGGCGGTTCTTTTCTCGTAAGAAGAGCTGGGTATCGAGTTCCTGTTCTAGCTTTTGAATTCGAGCGGTGATGTTGGATGGGACGCGGTGAAGCTTTTGCGCAGCGGCGGTAATCCCTCCCGATGACGCGACTTGCAGAAAGACCTTTAAATCTGAAAGCTCCATATTGGGTTTGCTCTCTAGTTAGTTATAAATTCACTAAAACAGAATAAGTTATTCATTATTATTCATTTTTCATGAATAACAAAGAAAGTTATTGTAACTGCATGGGGTAGGCAGGGCATTAAATAGAAATGGAGGCGGGAATAGAAGAAAGATCTGCCTTAGATTTTAATTGCAGGAGGAATGTTATGAAGGACTTAGTATCGAAAAAACAGGGCTATGCTTACGCTTTCGCGGCCGCATTGATTTGGGCTGGATTTATTTTGGTATCGCGCATGGGTGGCATTAGTGAACTATTAGCATTTGATGTCATCGCTATTCGTTACATAACCTGTACCTGTATTTTATTGCCCATTTGGTGGTTCAAGTTTCGTTTCAAATTATTCACCCCCAAATTAGTTATTTGCAGTTTAATCGGGGGGTTGGCCTATGCACTGTGTGCGTTCAGTGGTTTTCAGCTAGCGTCGGCTTCTCATGCGGCAATCTTGTTGCCGGGAATGATGCCATTTTTTATTATCGTCCTTTCTTTTTTAATCAATAAAGAGCGACATGGCTTGCAAAAGTGGCTCGGTATTGGGGTTATTACGCTGGGGGTAAGTATCCTGTTTAGTGGTGAGTTGGGTCTTTTTAGCGATATGGTCATAATGAGTACCACTACCTTGTTGGGTGATGTTTGGTTGGTTGTAGCGGCTCTGTTGTGGGCTTTATTTTCAGTATTGATCAAGCGCTGGAATATAACGCCGTGGCAAGTGACTGTTAGTTTGGCCTTGCTGACGTGTTTATTTTATTTGCCGATTTATCTCGCTTTTTTGCCCAAGGCGATCTCTCAGGCTAGCTGGCAAGATATATTATTACAGGCATTCTATCAGGGGGTTATGGCAACTATCGTACAGATGATATTTTATGTGAGGGCAGTGCAAAAAATTGGGCCTGCAGAGATGGGGGCAGTGATGTCAATCGTGCCAGTGATCTCAGGTATTGCAGCAATCGCTGTCTTCGACGAAATGTTAACCGAAGAATTAATTATCGGGCTGATTTTAGTTAGTTTGGGTGCTTGGGTAGCCCATAGTCAGTTATTTAAACGTATTGTTAACCGTAATGAAAAATTCAATCTTAAAGATGAAAATGTGAGGGAAGTAGAATGCCGTACATAAATATTAAAATAACCGATGAGCAAGTAACGGCGGAGCAAAAGGCAGCTTTGATTAAAGGGGCAACTCAATTGTTGGTGGATGTGTTAAATAAAAATCCAGCAACGACTGTGGTGGTGATTGATGAGGTCAATACCGATAATTGGGGAGTTGGGGGTGAAGTTGTTACATCATTGCGGGCTCGGGCGGCGGGAAAGGATTAAGGATAAATCGGCAGCTCAATAGGTAGATAATATCCTCTTGAGCTGCGGGAGCGGGCTACCAGCTAGGTTGGCAGGATAATGCTTTATAGCTGTTTATTGGCCCAGACGATATCCGTTTTGTCGTTACCATGTTGATCGCATAATTTCTGGTAGTGTTTTTCTACCATGTTACGTTTGATCTTCATGGTCGGGGTTAAAAGCCCATTCTCTGGGGTCCAGGTATCGGCAATAATAAAGCAGCGCTCAACAATTTCGTGATGTTCAATCTGTTGGTTAACGGACTTGATCGTTGCACGGATGCTTTCTTCTACCTCATTTTTGTTGCTTTTTATCTGTTGCTTGGCTGCTTCAGATAATTCAATTAAACAGATCGGTTGTGGTGCTCCTGAGCCGGTCACACAGACCTGTTCGATCAAGTTGTTATGCTGTAATAAACATTCAATCTTGTTTGGCTGAACAAACTTACCTTTGCTGGTTTTGAATACATCTTTAATTCTGCCGGTGATGGTTAGATAGCCTTCGCTATCAATTTCGCCCTTGTCGCCAGTATGCAGCCAACCGTCACGAAGGGTTTCGGCTGTTTTTTCAGGTTCTAAGTAATACCCCGTCATTAATGTCGGTGAGCGAGTAATAATTTCCCCTTCTGCGGTAATTTTTACTTCCGTATTAGGCATTGCATAAATCGACCCTACGGTGCCAATTTTTACTGCGTTAGGCAGGTTTAGCGCAGGCCCACAGGCAAGGTTCTCGGTCATGCCGTAACCTTCATTAATTTCGATGCCAATATTTTTGTACCACTGTAATAAATTTAAGGCGATGGGGGATGCACCTGAAATTAAAATACGGGATTTATCGAGGCCCATGGCTTTCTTAATTTTGTTGCGAATCAATATTTTTACTAAAGGAATGCTTAGTAATTTATCCAGTTTTTTCTGTGGGATTTTTGCTGTGACATTTTGTTGGAATTTTTGCCATAAACGAGGGACTGAAAAGAGTAAGGTCGGTCGTGTCGTTTGTAGGTTGTCTGAAAATGTATCAAGGGATTCAACAAAAGAGACATCGCTGCAACCATAGGTTGAGCAACCGAGTACCATAAAGCGCTCGGCAATATGAGATAAAGGTAAGAAAGATAAATAACGATCGTCTTTATTGATCTTTAATACGCGAGTAGCATTCTGTGCACCTGAGCTAAAGCTGCGGTAAGTGTGCATAACGCCTTTAGGGTTGCCCGTGGTGCCAGAGGTATAGATGATGGTCATTAGATCATCCATTGGCTGCACCGGGCTTTCTGCGAAGGCTGACGATTTATCCTGCAAGTCATCCCAACGCTGATCTACTCTCATATCCATTGGATACGGCATGGCGATGCGAGTGATATTGTCAGCAATACCGGCTTCCATATCCTTGGCGCCATCAAGCTTGCCGATAATAATGGCTTTTGAACCACTATGCTGCAAAATATATTCAAGCGATTCGGGGGTTTGCATCGGGTAGAGGGGAACGCTGATTAGGCTGGCGAGTTGAATTGCATAATCGGTAATAAACCACTCGGCGCAATTTTTTGCCAGAATGGCAACTCGATCGCCTTTTACTAGGCCCTGATTCAATAGTGCAGCAGCTAAGCGACGGGCTTGTTCGTTTACTTGTGCCCAAGTATAGGTTTTGTAATCGCCATTAATTGGCTGGCGTAAAAAGATACGGTCTGGAACTTGCTCATTCCATTGATAGAGCATTTCTAATGGGGTGGTATAGGTTGCTTTATAAGGGTCCATTTATGTATTCCGAGTTTAGCCAATTATTATAATTGGCCTTTATTCTACATAAATAGTTTCAGAATGAAGATTTAAATTATAAATTATTTTTGGTATGCCCAATATGAATTTAAATTTCGGAAATCAGTAATGATCTATCAACATAATGAAATAAAAGAAAACTTCTGTTATTCATCTCGCTGATATTTGTTGAGTATTTTATCATAAGTGCCATCTTCTTTGATCATGCGTAATCCTTGATTGAATTTGTTGCGTAGCTCTTCATTATTAAAAGCAACCGCAGCGGGAACCCGCGGTAATAATTCATGGAATCTGACCTGATCAAGCCGGTCGGCATATTTAGAGTGGGATAAAAAGAAGCGAAAAATCCAATAATCTAGAACGACGGCTTGATAGCGCTGGCTCATTAATAAATCAACAAGTTTCCCCATATCGTGATGCTCGACATAATCTGGTGAGTGCTTGCTTACATAATAGAACTGATCGCCAAAATACCCTGTAGCGCCTTGAAAAGTAGCAATTGTATAGTCTTTGAGTTGAATGATATTTTGCATTTTATCTATGGTATCAAGCGTGATTACGGCGGGTCTATATTCGATATGTGGATCTGAAATAAAAACTCCTTTGGGAGCTGAGGTAAAAAAGGGTGCAGTTAAATGAATGCGGCCTAATTGTAGTTCGTGAATCGCGCGTGACAATGGGTAAAATTCTAGCCTTAGAGGAAAGCCCGCTTTAGCCATCGCGGCCCGAGGAATATCGATATCGAGACCTGACTCAGTTTCGTGAATCATATAAGGCGGGCCATTGGACGTGCCCATGGTAAGTATTATGCCTTTGGGGCTGGATGGTTCAGCAGGTGTATATTCAGCATGAAGAAGGCTGGCAAGCGTCGCTAAGGTGAGAAAAAGGACTCTAAGCATTAGTGGTCTCTTCAATCAGCGTGATTTGGTGGATGGCTTAATAATAGCAGGAGTTTGAATGGGTATTACTGCTACATGATTTATCAATGAATAGGATTTAAATTTGAAAATCCTTCGGCGGCTCTTTGGGTAAATTCAATATGAAGCAAGTACCGCTGCCGAGTTCTGATTGCACGCTAATATCACCGCCAAAACGTTGATTGATGAGATTATAAACAATACTTAATCCCAATCCTGGGCCTGTAGATCGGCTCGTGCTGGTATAGAAAGGTGTATAAATATGTTTGATTATATTTTTGTCGATCCCTTTGCCATTATCGCAGACCTTGAGTTGAATATTGGATGCACTTTCTTCGGCTTCTAGGGTTATCTGGCCTGAGTCGTCTTTTTCAAAACCATGGCGTAAGGCATTTAAAATTAAGTTGCTTAAAATTTGCTGATAGTCTGAGACGTAAGAATTAAAATAGAGCGTATTAGGAATATTATTGATCACTTCGACTGAGTATTTTTTTAACTCTACCTGCAGGCTTTGAATGAGCATGTCGGCATGCCCTGACATTTGAAAGTTACTGATATCACTGCTGGTTTGGTCGACGGCTATTTTTTTAAAGTTATTAATCTGACCCGCGGCACGATTTAAATTGCTCTCAATTAGGTCTATCGATTCGGTTAGTATATCAATTTCTTCGCGCAAGTTTTTTTCAGTAAGCTTTTTTTCATTTAATAATGATGTAATATTTTTTCGGGTATCTTGCATCATGGAGGTGGCAGAGATGGCGACGCCAATGGGGGTATTGATTTCGTGAGATATGCCTGCGACGAGAGTGCCGAGGGAGGCTAGCTTTTCTTGTTCCATTAAATGTTGAGTTGCGCTGGCTAGTTCTTTGGTGCGTTCAATGACCTTTGCCTCAAGACTATTATTACTGGCTTCGAGTGCGAGTGTTTTTTCATTGGAATCAATTTCCGCGGCGATTCGACCAGAGAATAGTTTATAGAGGGTAAGTACTTCGTCTGGGTTATCAATTTTATGTTCGTAAAGCGCTACGACAATACCTAATACCTTGTTATCGCTATTTTTAAGTGACGCTCCGACATAAGCTTCTATCCCCATATCTTGTAGGAGGATGTCTTTGGGAAAAATTTTAGCGACTTGTTCAGGGTAAACGTCGATACCATCACAGGTAACTTCTGCACAGGGGGTATCTCTTAATTCATATTCAAAATTGTCGATATGCTGACCATGGGCGAAGGTCGATATGGTACGAGAGGTGGTTGCTGATTCGTTGATGCGACCGATAAAGCAGTAATCAGCCTCTACAGCATGTGCCAGGCTGGCAGTGATTTTATCGAAGAATTGGTCGCCGTAGGAGCTGGAGACGCTATCAATGATGGCTTGAACCTGTTGCTGAAATGAAGGCTGTAATGAAGGCTGTAATGAAGGCACGGTATCGATCTCTGTTCAGGCTGTATGACTTAAGTATAGTCGGCCTTGAGAGATTTTTAGGCACAAAAAAACCAGCCGTAGCTGGTTTTTTTGTTTAAGTATTAGCGCTATTAAAAATAGATCGCTAAAGCTTAAGCTAAATACTTAGCAATTAACCTTTAAGGGCTAAAACTGCAGTATTTAAACGGCTCTTAGTACGAGCAGCTTTGTTCTTGTGCAAGATGCCTTTGGTAACCATCTTGTCGATATAAGGCATAGCGTTAGTCAATGCAAGTTGTGCATCGTCATAGCTTTTTGCATCGATACCAGCTTGTACTTTCTTGATAGAAGTACGAACCATAGAACGTAGGCTTACGTTACGAGAGCGACGTACAACAGCCTGGCGTGCGCGTTTTTTCGATCCAGCGGAATTTGCCATAATAGTCGGCTCCTTTAGGAATTAATTAACTTAAAAATAAGGGCGTGAATTATCCTGAGTAGAGCCGTACTTGTCAACAGCCAATGCAGATATTCATGAGTCTTTATTTATGTTGGCGTACAATAACAAAAAAACCAATAAATTCAATGGCTTATTGAATATTTAATGCCCTAGGAGGGTTTGATTGCCAAACTTAAGGTCATTTGGGCGAGTTGATCGATGGTTAAGTCACCTTGTTGGCGATACCAATTTACAGTCCAGCTCAAGGCTCCGGTTAATAATCGACGCAATACAAAGGGGTCGATAACGACCTTACCCGCGTCTTTGGCTTCGCTGAGTGCGCTGATCCATAAGTCTTCATAAATACCTCGCAGCTTCAATATGTGCTGTTGATTCTCTTCTTTTAAAGAGCGCCATTCGTATACCAATACCGTCATCGCAGCACCTGTGTCGCCCAGTACCGACTGCAATTCGCACTGAATAAGGGCTAATACTTTATCTTCTGGCTTTGGGCTAGCGGCGAGGGCGGCTTGCATCAACTCGGTATTGAGTAAGATGGTTTCTTCCATCACGGCACGCAAAATGGCTTCTTTGTTTGGGTAGTGATGAAACAGGCTGCCGGACTGAATGCCGACGGCCTTGCCTAAATCTCTTACTGTGGTGCGTTCATAACCCTTTTCTTTGA
>Ga0209395_1006742_pt1 | contig 12295 bp, 14 predicted proteins | sample GOMGulsemesocosm_3_FD_184635 | JGI IMG/M metagenome (GOLD analysis project Ga0209395, IMG submission 184635) | Methane-oxidizing microbial communities from mesocosms in the Gulf of Mexico - GOM9D Gulf of Mexico (SPAdes) (version 2) | ecosystem: Environmental > Aquatic > Marine > Cold seeps... | reverse complement strand
CTCAATATCAGCCGTGTGTGTGTTTAAATCGGCTAAGCGCTCAGGCAGTGTTAAAAGGCTTTCATCACGCCCTTCAACAACGAGCACTTTAAAGCCTTGCTGATGAAGCGCGATAGCCGCGGTTAACCCCACCATACCGGCACCGACGACAATGATATCTAGATGGGTAAAGCGTGAATTATTGACCATGGTTATTCTCCTGCTGCAAATTGGGCATATCGCTGGCGAATCCCATCGCTGAGCGTGCAAACAGCGTTTTAGCCGCAGGAGTGATATCTAATAGCTGTAACCCTAAATCTCGGCCAAGCGCTAAAAGCGGGTTATTACTGGTGAAGAGTTTCATTGATTTATCGCTAAAACCAATGGTCGCAAACTGATCACTGCGCCGAGACTCACGGTATTGATTGAGCATCTCATAGTTATCGATGGGGATAGCATTGCTTAGAGCGCTCACCAACTGTTCAGCCAGCGCTGCCACGCCGCGCAATGCGAGATTAAACCCTTGGCCTGCAATGGGATGTAAAGTATGTGCGGCATTACCAACAATGACGACACCTTGGCGAACCTGCTCACTGGCGCTTTGCAATTTAAGTGGATAACTGGCGCGCTCCCCCACTTTAATAAAACGCCCAGCACGATAGCCAAATCGTGCTTGTAAATGCGCTAAAAATGCCTTGTCATCCAAGGCAAGCATTGCGTCTATCTGATCTTTTTCTATGGTCCAGATCAAACCACAACGGTGTGTTTTTGGCTGCGATTTCAGCGGTAAAAGCGCCATAGGCCCAGTATCGGTGAAGCGCTCGTAGGCAACGTTTTTATGCGCGCGATCCAGCTCTACATTGCACACTAAGGCAAATTGCTCATAGGGCTGCTCACTGTAGTGAATGCCCATCGCTTCGCGCAAATTTGAGCGCCCGCCATCAGCCATTACCACCAGCTTTGCACTCACATTAATACTTTCATCTTGGCGTGAAATAGCTAACTGCATTTGTCCGTCTTCACGCTTGATACTGGTCACTTGCGCAGGACTAAAGGTGGTTAGGTATTGCCGATTCTGATGCTGTTCAATATGCTCATACAGCACTTCACCTAACCATTTATTTTCAATAACATATCCCAGCGCTGCCACATTTTCATTTTTGGCATTTAATCTGGCGGCACCAAAACGGCCCTTATCTGAGACATGAATATGCTCAATTGGCTGGGCCTGACACTGGAGCTTTTCCCACAGTGATAACTGTTGGTATATTTGAGCAGAACCAAAAGCAAGCGCGGTCGCGCGGTCGTCAAAACTGGGCTGATAGCTATCAGCACTGCTGGTTTTAAGCTCGCTTGTCTCTATGATAGCCATATGTAAATTCAGGCTTTTCGCTTGGGCTAATAACATGGCGGCAAAACTAGCTCCCACCATACCCGCACCTATAATGACGATGTCAAAATGACGATTCATGCTCTATATCCCTTACCTACAACTATAACGACAATTAGACCTGTGCCATCAACGCTTCTATCTCGCTAATACTCTTGGGGACTCCTGCTGTCATTACTTCGCAGCCTTTATCAGTCACTAAAATATCATCTTCAATGCGTACGCCAATGCCGCGCCATTTTTCATCGACGTCCATATTATCAGTGGCCACATAAATACCCGGTTCTACCGTCATTGCCATGCCAGCGATGAGTGCGCGCCACTGTCCGTCTATTTTGTAATTGCCGACATCATGCACATCCATCCCTATCCAATGGCCTAGTTTGTGCATAAAGAAAGCGCGAAAAGCAGCTTGTTCAATCAGCTCATCCACATCACCGGATAATAAGCCTAGCTCTACCAACCCTGTCGTTATCACTTTCACAGCACAATCATGTATATCATTAAAATTAACGCCGGGAGCAATCATGGCAATGCAGTCCATATTGGCTTTAAGCGTTAGCGCATACAGTGCTTTTTGTTCGGGACTAAATTGACCATTAACCGGGAAGGTACGAGTAATGTCGCCGGCGTAGTACTGATACTCTGCACCGGCATCAATCAACACCAAATCACCATCGCACAGTACTTGATTATTGTTGATGTAATGCAATATACAGGCGTTTTTCCCACCGCCTATAATACTCGGATATGCTGCTTGTGGTGCGCCATTCATCGCAAAATGGTGTTGGATATGCGCATCTAACTGATACTCCATCACGCCAGGCTGGCAGCTTTGCATTGCTCTTACATGTGCGTCCGCTGATATTTGCGCCGCTGCGCGCATCATCTCTTGCTCAGCAGGCGATTTAATTAAGCGCATTTCATTGCTAATATCATCAAGCTGTAGCAAATGAGAGGGGGCAATCACACCTGCTCTACTGCGTGAGCGCATGCTTGACAACCAAGTATTCACCTGTTTGTTTAAACGCTCGCAACCGTGGGAGTAGTACAAGTGATTAATGCCATCAAGCAGCTGTGGCATTTTTTCATCTAAGCTTAAATTGCTGTAACCAACGTCAGCACTATACTGCTCAACGACACCTTCCTCACCACAGCGATAACCGTACCAAATTTCCATTTCAGGATTGCGTGGCTGACAAAACAGATGATATTCAAAAACTTCGCCACGCTTGATTAATAGCGCTAAGGCATCGGGCTCATCAAAACCGGTAAAATAGAAGAACGTACTATCTTGGCGAAATAAATATTCCACATCACTATTACGACTGGTCATATTGGCCGACTGAATAATCACAGCACTATTATCTTTTAACTGATCAAGTAATGTACTACGTCGCTGTGTAAATTCTGTTGCCGCAATGTTCTTGTGCATAAATATTCCTTTAAAAGCGCTAGTATCAAAGATGCTCTGTTATTCGATCATTCAATCGCTACTGCAAGACCTTTGCATAACTGCTGTAGTTGATACAGCTGCGTTTTACTCCGGCCTTTAGATCAGTGTAGCGTTGGTGTTTCTTCAGGCTGCGCAGCTGGCGGTGCTACATTGCACTCTGTAAAAATAAAAACAGCCCCCATGCGTACGTACTCTGCCAACTCAAAGAAATCGTTTTCACTGTCTTCAGTTTCTTCTAAATCAACACTGGCAACTTGTGCAATCTGCGCTAAATCATTGAGCATCTCCTTTGCATCTGTGCCCATTGATTTATCGGTTTGACGCCCTTGTGTACCAAAACCGGCCAAAAAACCTTGTACCCAAAACCCTAAAGACTCAACGCGCTGGCTAATTTCGTACTCATCATCAGGGATCAGTAAATCCAAACTCATAGTGAGACTTTCTAATTGCGTTAAGCTCTGTTGATACAAACCTACTAGGCCAACTTTACTGCTCTCTTGACTAAATTTCTCAATGTCTAAAAAGTCATTCGCCATCTGCAACCATAGATCTTGCGTTAAACGTGCACCACTGGCTAATTGACCGGCCACTAGACCGTGTAATTCAGCGGGAGAAACCATCGTGATTTTTTCGCTCACTAGTAAGTTTGCGATATCATCAAAGGTCAATTTATCAATATTGAAGGCAGTCTTGTCGCTCATAAAGTTCCAGTTCGTATTTGTCATTAGCGTTAAAAAAACATAGCGCATTAATTCTAAGATTAAGTGCAGCAATATATTTTCATTCCTACACACTGGCATTATACTTAATTCGCTATTGAAATTTATATCTTTATCTATCAATAACGAATTAAGGGTAGCGGCTATTGCAACAGTTTTGCGCCCAACACAATAATTTCTTTTGGAATCACTGATGAGCGAATCATATCTAGCGCAACTTGAAGTGCAAATTGAAAGGCTACTCGTCCATTGCGACAATATGGAAGAGAAAATACACCAACTACAATCTCAGGCTGATATTGCCAATCAAGCAGAGCAAGAACGTAGAGATGAGTATAAAGTTCTCATGACTCGCTACAACGATCTAGATAAAGATTTGCAAGACATGAGTGCAAAAGAACAACGCGCCAGAACATCAGAACAACAGGCCTTACAAGAAAAAGCGAAGTTATCCCAATTGAATGATCGCACCAAAAACCATATCGAAAAAATGATCAGCCGCCTTAAAGCGCTGGAGCAAAACGCATGAACAAGAACGTCACAATCAAGCTATTAGGTAAAGAATTTGTGGTTGGCTGCCCCGCTGAAAACGAAGCTGACTTATTGGCATCCGCCAGTCATCTTAATGACAAAATGCAAGAGATACGCGACAGCGGTAAAATATTAGGCATGGAGCGTATTGCAGTCATGGCTGCACTCAACATCTCCAATGAGTTTTTATCAAGTAAAGTAGCACAGCGCGAAAAAATGGAAGACACCATGTTGCGTTTATCAGCAAAAATCAATAAATCATTAGATAGTTAGTGTCATTCACTGCAAAGTATCAAATAGATGCTTTGCAGTGAATGAAAGCCACCAGAAACACTATTCGCCTTAATTAACAATCAGTTAATCTAACATAGAAAAATATTCCACTGCTCGGCAGCCTCTTTACCTCTCTCATACTATTTCCTATAAAACTAAAGAAAAATAGATAATCTTGGCTTATATCTCTCTGTCATATATGCTTATTTTTTACTTATACTAGGCAAAGGAATGCAGGTAGAAAAAATATCGAACTGTATTTTATACTTTATTATCTTGTTGCTAGGCATCTTTGTAGCAAAGTTTGTATGGCAGATGATCGAATTGAATTCGAGTGCACAACATCACATCCCCGCCAGCACGCTAAGTAATCAACCCACCTATTCATCCATTAATAATAACCATCATCTTGATACCCTTATTAACGCACAACTTTTTGGCAATAATAGGCGCACTCAAAAAGCTGCACCGTTAAAAATCAAACCTAATAATAGCCCCGTTAAAAAAACCACCTTGAATCTGCGTTTAACAGGGCTCATCAAAGGCGAGCACTCTGTTGCGGTGATTATTTATAAAGGTCAGCAACGTGCATACTTGCCCGGTGATTTTATTGTTAATGCTGCTCGCTTGAAAGTTCAACTAGATCAAGTCCAACACAGCTACGTCATTATCATTAATAACGGGGTTCAGGAACGGCTAAATTTACCCAAACTAAACGATAAGTTGGGCGTAAACACGGGGATTTCGCTCTTTTCTCCACAGCAGCAGCAACAAATCAGCGATAAACTAAGCTTAGATTTAAATACGGTATCGTTAAAAGCGCTAGTTGGCAGCAATCCGCGCCAGATAATAACGACAGATCCACTTTCTCTGTCTAAGTTTATGCAAATTAGCCCCAGCATTAGCAAAGGCCAATTAACAGGTTATAAGATTGCGGCAGGCCCCGATAAGAGACTACTAAAAACAGCGGGTATAAACCCCGGTGATGTCGTAACGCATGTCGATGGTAAACCTGTCGCCAGCCTAACCATTCCCGCTATGCACTCACTATTGCAAACAAAGAGTCACTTTCAAGTGACTCTCAATAGACAGGGATCAGTGCTCATAATGGAGATCAAATTTTAGTTATGAATTTAATAAACAAGCCTCTATTGCGGTAAAAAGTTAATACTGAACACCACAATATACGACGAAGGCTAGTGGTCTTTCGTGGAATTATGGTTTAATAACTAAGCGACAGATATTTTGATATCTACCTTCATACCAATTTTCTCAAGTAAATCGATGAGAAAATCAATTGTAAATTTCCAAGATTTACCTGTCATTATATCTGATACGCGTGGCCGACTGATGCCTAACCTTTCAGCCGCTTGTACCTGCTTCAGTTCTTGTCCTCTAATCCATTGAGTAATATTTATCATCAATTCAGATTTTATTCTTAAAGTTTCGGCTTCGGCTGAAGCAAAACCAAGCTCTTCAAAAATGTTTGAGCCACCTTTTGATACATGAGTTACGCCGTTATTGCTCATGATTGTTTCCTCCATTTAATTACTTCTTTATAACGCTGCGCGGCTAGTTCTTTATCTGTTTTACTGGTTTTCTGTGTCTTTTTTTGAAAACTGTGTAAAACAAAAACGCCTTCTGGAAATTTTGCAACATACATCACTCTGAAAGCATCGCCGTTTTCACTAAGGATTATTTCTTTAGTGCCAGCACCAACAATGTCAAAAGGTTTATATCTATCAGGGTCTAATCCAGATTGAACACGATTAAGCTGATGGCCCGCTTCTCTTTTCGCATCATCAGGAAAACTTTTTAGATCGGATAAACTGCTCCCCATCCAATGAATATCTTTCTTTTCATTATCTGACATATCAATTATAGACCTAGTGTATAAAATTTTATACCAAATTTTAGAGAATATCTAACTGACCATCAATTTAAGCTTTGAACGTTAAACTAAAAAATACCACTGATCAATCATGGTAATTTAAACAAGAATGCGCGCACCCCAAAAATAAAGGTTAGCTTCTCTTAATTTGAGGAGTTAGCATATAGATACCGTATCCAATAATATCTACTAATCTATTTCGTATTAGTTAACAACACTAATGAATTCACCCGCAGCACGATGTAGCATATTGCCTGCTGGCAAGCCACATTTCACCATGCCAGATACCCAGATTCCGTTTGAAGCTACTTTAACGATTTTTTTTGCCGAGAAAGCCATTAGCACAACTGATGTATGAATATTATTGTCGTAATCGGTACCACTGCCATAATGATCAGAATAAGTACCAAACCATTTCCCTTCTACTTTAAATGCCAAATATCTTATCCAACCAGGGAATGATGTAGCAGATGATCCACAAACTCTTACCTCTTGAATCATACCACTAGCTTCAGTTGCGCTTGCCAAAGGTGTATGTAACAAAGCCATCATTAAAGTCGCAGTCGATACTATGTTCAGATTTTTCATTCTTTATCCCTAAGTTTAAAAGAGTGGCCGAAAACCATTATTTGAATAGACTTAACTATTTAATTAAGTTGGATAAAATATCCTATAGGGCCGATAAAAATTGCTTAATCAAATTAAACCTGGCCTTAATTATCCTTAACTTTTTTAAATAAAATGACTAACGGCAACCGAGTAGAGCGCCATCAGCTCCTTTTTTCCCCTTAGGGCCATTAGCCCCCTTGAGTCCGGATACACCATTTGCAGTTGCGTTTCCAGTTATTGTTAAATCAACGCCTTCGAAATTGATAATAGCCTCGCTACTTGCACCTCCAATGCCACCTGCACCACCATTCCCTCCAGCGCCTCCTAAACCATGCCCGTAATGAACACAATTTGTACCACTATCATTTTTAGCAGTACCATGTACAGAATTCCCAATACCGCCATTACCTCCTTGACCACCTCTGCCACCTTGGCCGCCATTACCACCTTGAATGACTCCATAATTAATTATATTGACTTTTTTTCCCGAGAAACCTGCCAAATCAATACTCGCTTCTCCGTTACCACCATCTCCTCCGGACCCTCCTGAGCTACCCTTTACACCGTGTACATATCGAGCCGGCTTACTATAACCATTTCTCCCATTTACCCCTTTATTTCCGGAGGCCCCTGTAATACCAGTAGCCCCAATCAACCGCGTATTATGATCAATCGTAATATAAAAAATACTGGCAGAGTTTGGGTCAATCAAACTGGCCAAATTGACCTGAGTTAAATTAGAGGCGATGGTGTAGTGGGTACCGGGGGTGTCATATACTTTGGCAATAGCAAGCGCCGTGGCTTGCATCGCGCCTTCTGCGCAACCTTGCACATTGAATTGAACGTTCAAGTTTGCGTAATACGCAGACAGTGCGATAGAGAGGGTGCGATCAAGCGCAGGGCCTTCTGGGACAAAAACGTTGGGGCTATTGCATCCCTCCAACTGTTCGCCATCTTTAAAGCTAAACAGTACTCCTTTACCATGGTGAGCAGTATCAATGGCAAAGATTTTTTGCGGAGGCAATGTAATGCTTGCCTGTGCCAAGCTGGCACTGAGTGAGATGGTGCAAGCAAGTATGGCTAAGCTTAATTGACTAGTTTGACTAACAACGCGTTTGTTCCATGTCTTCATTTTCTTATCCTGTTGAAATAGCGGTAAAGCTAGAGAAATTTATTCCATTAAAAGAGTGCTCGTAAGTACAACGAATGCCACTCATTCGATTGTGATGTTCAGCTTAATTTTTGCTGATAGAGACAGATATGCCCTGCATATCGCCCGCAGTGCAGCCATCGACAAGAAAACGCACAGCATGGTCCGCGTGATAGGCAGATAAGGCGACAGACAAAATCCTATCTGACATGGCTGAGTCTTTTACCACCACACTTTCGCTGCTACAGCCTTCAAGTTTGACGCCACTTGCAAACTTAAAACGGATATCTTGGCCATTATTGATGGTTTCTATGGCATTGATGGTTTGTGCGGGTAATAAAGAGCTTGCGAAGGTAGGGGGGCTAAGCAAAGCGATACAGCTGATTAAAACGGATAAACAATGTTTCATTTGAGGTCCTTTTTTTAATGCTTATTTCAGGTGTAATTGTATCTAACAAAACACTAATTTCGTGGTCTGTTTTGACACAGGTTTATTATTAGTACGCTGGCTATGTTGCTGTGCTTCAGCAGATTTTTTGGCTCTTGAGGTATTACCCTCATTTCGCTTTGAGTCTAATAATTCATAGATTCATTATCGCTATTCACCATCGCCTATATTTGCAGCTTCTATGGGGGATGAATTGCCCATTGGCCCCTTTATTACCTATTTTTCCGTTATCCCCTTGGTTTCCTTGGATTCCTTGGCTTGATGGATTACCTTTTAAAATCAAGTCAATACCAACAATATTAATTATCGCAACACCAGCATTGCCACCTGTACCACCGGTACCACCTTTACCTCCAGCCCCCCCTTTAGTGTAACTTGGTCTACTGCAGCGACCACTATTCTCGTGATGGTCACCAACAAGATTCGCCCCAATACCTCCTATTCCACCTCCGCCGCCATTACCGCCATTTCCTCCATTTCCTCCTTCAATTATTCCATTATTTATAATAGTTACTTTTTTCCCTGAAAAACCGGCTAAATCTAGTGCTTCGCCTCCAATACCTCCAATATCTCCATTACCTCCAGTACCTCCAGTGCCTCCATTAATATCTCTCCCTCCAATAAAGCTATTACCATTTATTCCTTTGCTACCATTTACTCCTGTAGCACCAGTCACCCCAGAAGCCCCCTTCAATCGCGTATTATGATCAATCGTAATATAAAAAATACTGGCGGAGTTTGGGTCTACTAAACTGGCTAAATTCACTTGGGTAAGGTTTGATGCAATGGTGTAGTGCGTGCCCGGTGCGTCGTAATAATCAGACAGGGATATCGCTTTGCCTAACATTTTATCGTTGCTGCAACCGGCCACACGAATCTGTACTTTGCGGTTGGCGAAATGGGCGGATAGGCCAATAGATAGGATGCCATCGAGTAAAGGGCCGTTTTCTATTAACACTTGGTTACTGTTGCAACCTTCAAGTTTAACGCCATCACGAAAGCTAAAGATAACCCCTTGGCTGTTCCAATCCGTGTCAATGGCGGTGATTTTTTGTGCCGGTAAGGTGGCATCGGCGAAGCTCATTGCGGATATTGTAGTTAAAATACTCGCCATCCATAAACTCATTTTTTTCATTATATTCCCTTATTTAACACTACAACTCGGTTAAAAATATTTGCGGCACTAATCGCCTAAACTAATTACCTAAACTAATCCCCTAGACTTATGGCGATGCCATTCATTGAGCCTGCTTTGCAGCCTTTTACCCGAAACTTAACTGGCTTCTTGGCATAGTGGGCGGCTAATGCAATGTTTAATATTTTTTCAGACATTGGACTGTTTTCAACATAGACATTGCTACTGCTGCAACCTTCTAGCTTTTGGCCGGTTTCAAAGGAGTATTTAATGCCTTTTTCGTCCCAAGCGGTGTCGATGGCGTAAATGACTTGCGCATCGAGAGTGGTTTCTGCGTAGCTGGGGAGGGTTAGACAGCTAATGAGTGCTGTAAAAAGAAATGATTTGTAACGCATTAACGCTTCCTTGTGTTGTGATAATAAGCTGATGCCTAAGGCATCAAAGGGTTGATTCTTTACAAACTAAGAATCAGTTAGTTCATTAAGGGGCTTACCCCCCAGGTTTTTTCGACTTCAACTTCAACTTCAACTGGTGCAGTTTCGCCTGCGGCGAGTTCATTTCTTTTGGATGGGCTAAAAGAAACGGAACCAAAGAAAATCCCACCCTACGATTACCGAAAGACTCCTCCGCAATTCACTATATTGGCGGCCGCTCAGATAGGCCGTCCATGGCCTAACTTCGCTCTGCGCGACGTCCTGTCGCTCCGCTCGCCAATTTAGCAAATTGCTCCGGCGGTAATCCAAGGGGCCCGGAGGCTTCGTAGCAGGTCTTTACGTAACCTGTAAAAACTAAGAACCCATTCGATTTATCGGAGAGGGCAAAAGGCAAGACCTGACCCCTTAGCCCCAAAAAGAAACGGAACCAAAGAAAATCCCACCCTACGATTACCGAAACATTCCTCCACAATTCACTAAATTGGCGGCCGCTCAGATAGGCCGTCCATGGCCTAACTTCGCTCTGCGCGACGTCCTGTCGCTACGCTCGCCAATTTAGCAAATTGCTCCGGCGGTAATCCAAGGGGCCCGGTGGCTTCTTAGCAGGTCTGTACGTTGCCCAATCCGCGAAAACTAAAAATCAACTTACAAAACCTGTATTGGTCTTTTATTTAATTTTACTCTGACCCCATTTATCCCATTTATCACATTTATCACCATTTATCCCTAAATTGACGGCCGCTCAGATAGGCCGTCCATGGCCTAACTTCGCTCTGCGCGACGTCCTGTCGCTCCGCTCGCCAATTGAGTAAATTGCTCCGGCGGTAATCCAAGGGCTCGGTGGCTTCGTAGCAGATCTGTACGCTCCCCAATCCGAGAAAACTAAAAATCAATTTACAAAACCTGTATTCGTCTTTTATTTAATTTTACTCTGACGCCATTTATCTCTTGAGTTACTCCTTATCTCTTATCTCATATGCCTCGCCCTTCTGAATAATTTCTCCGCTCTCTTCCAAATCTATAAGTAAGAAATTTATTCTATTTGTATAAGATTCTGATGCCATACCATATTCATTTAGTATTTTTTGTCCCTTATTCCCTAATGAACCAAAGAAAAGTGAAAGCCCCCATGCATCAAAGCATTCCGCACCAGAATCTGCACGATGAAAATCTATTTTAGTCTTGGTATTTTCTTCAATAAAACATACACCTAATCCATGCTTTTTATACTTCCAAATCTTGCCATTGAGGATGATTTCTCCATTTTTAGGCACATTGGCTAAAAACTCTCCAGGATCATCTGAAATGGATGTAAGAAGCAAAGTCCACAATGCTTGTTGCAATTTTACAAAAGTTTGAATTTTTTCAATAAATAAAATCATAATTAAAATGGTAACCCGAGAGAATGCGCCGCTTCCGCAGCTTGTTGTTCCAGTTGCGCGGCTCGTGAAGGACTAACGCTTTCTATTCTGATAGGAACCTCTTTAAGCTTGAGGCCACCAGCAGCCCTAGCAGTATGGTGCCCATCAAGTATAATATGTCTTCCATTAACTTTTGCGACACGAATAAGCGGTAATGATTCTATTCCGTTCTTTTTGATGAGTTTCTTGATAGTTTTAATTACGCTATTAGTAAATTCTGTTCTAGTCTGTATTCCTTGCAGCTGCGAGGGCTTAGCTTTACCAAGTGTAAAGCTTGTTTTCTTTGTAACAAGAGGTGCAGCTCTCCTCATAGAAATATATATCCCAATTTTCGAAGCGCCCGCCATAGTCGCTCCTCCACCTGGTATTCCCTCTAACGTCCTTTGTAAATCATGCTTAAGAAAACTCCCAAAGCTTTTTGCTACTTTTTCAGACCAAGTCATCTCTCTAACATTTTTCAAATAGACAAAAGATCCCAGTGTTGGGACATCTCTATTAGGGTCTGTGATCTCAATCAAGCCTTTGGTAGAGGCTATAACTACTTCATTGATAATTTGTAATTCATATTGTTTGTCGCCCCTTCGAATATAATCTCTATCATTATCCGAATCATAGTTGTAACCAGAGTCTGCTGAAAACAGGCCGCTATAGTCTTCTTCGCCATCTCCGTCATCATCATTATATGTATCTACGTTTGAAGTAAGCTCAGCATAAGTCAACCACCCACTAGGGTCTGTATACTTAAGCGGATTATTCCACACATAACTATATCGATTAAAGCTCTGACTATTACCCGGCGCTTGAATATACCTATCCGCACTCAAGAACCTGCCCAGCTCCGCATCATACACCCGGCCAT
>Ga0209395_1006740_pt1 | contig 12299 bp, 16 predicted proteins | sample GOMGulsemesocosm_3_FD_184635 | JGI IMG/M metagenome (GOLD analysis project Ga0209395, IMG submission 184635) | Methane-oxidizing microbial communities from mesocosms in the Gulf of Mexico - GOM9D Gulf of Mexico (SPAdes) (version 2) | ecosystem: Environmental > Aquatic > Marine > Cold seeps... | reverse complement strand
ATACGGATGAAAAAAGCCGAAGGTTATATTTTATTACAACCTTTAAATAATACAACAGAAATCTTGTACGTTTTTCATTCAGAGCCCGGAGATTCTGTTCCGGCTTGGATGGCAAATAGCTCAATCGCAAAACTCCCTTTTAAAACCCTGTCTGGATTGCGGAAAATTCTTAAAAAGAAAAGAAAATAATGCAAAAACAATTGGCTCACATAAAAAACTCCTTTCTAATATTAGAAAGGAGTTTTTTATATCTGGATTCCTGCCTTCGAAGGAATGACATTGTGTTTTATTTAAAGAAACTATCTACAAACTCGTGTTTATTAAAAACTTGTAAATCATCAATTCCTTCTCCAACTCCAATATATTTAACCGGAATTTGAAACTGATCTGAGATACCAATTACAACGCCACCTTTTGCTGTACCGTCTAATTTGGTAACTGCTAATGAAGTTACCTCAGTTGCTTTGGTAAATTGTTTTGCTTGTTCAAAGGCGTTTTGACCTGTAGAACCATCTAAGACTAATAACACATCGTGTGGAGCATCTGAAACTACTTTTTGCATTACATTTTTAATCTTTACCAACTCGTTCATTAAATTGACCTTGTTATGTAAACGACCAGCAGTATCAATAATAACTACATCTGCATTTTGAGCTTTTGCTGACGTAAGTGTATCGAAAGCTACAGAAGCTGGATCTGACCCCATATCTTGATGTACAATTGGCACATCTACTCTATCTGCCCATACTTTTAATTGATCTATTGCTGCAGCTCTAAATGTATCTGCGGCACCAAGAACTACTTTTAAACCTTGTTTTTTAAATTGTGCAGCTAACTTACCAATTGTTGTTGTTTTCCCAACTCCGTTTACGCCAACTACCATGATTACATATGGTTTTTTGTTCACCGGAATTACAAAATCAACTTCGTTTCCAACATTTGTTTCTGACAATAAGCCTGCAATTTCCTCTCTAAGAATTGTATTCAACTCTTCGGTTCCTAAATACTTGTCTTTAGCGACACGAGCTTCAATTCTATCTATAATTTTTAAGGTAGTATCTACACCAACATCAGAGGTTACTAATATTTCTTCTAAATTATCTAATACATCTTCATCAACAGTTGATTTTCCTGCAACTGCTTTTGATAATTTATTAAAGAAACTAGACTTTGATTTTTCCAATCCTTTATCTAAGGTTTCTTTTTTCTCTTTTGAAAATATTTTTTTAAAGAAGCTCATTTTTTTTATTTTATACTGATATAAAAGTGTTAAAAACTATACCATTTTTACTGTTTGGTCAAATTGTCATTCTAATTGCTACGTAGTGTTAGGGATTGCAGCAAACTACCGTGTAGTGCGTAAAGCCCGACCACTTTTGTGGTAACACCCAAAAATACGGAAATCTTAGACATAAAAAAAGCTACTTTCGAAATGAAAGTAGCTTTTAAATATTTTATATAAAGTAATTACTTTTTAGCTAAAAAGTCTTTTACTTTAGAAGGATCCATGATCGCTTCAACAAATGTATAAGCTCCTGTTTTTGGAGACTTCACCATTTTGATTGCTTTAGATAATCTTTTCGATCCTGTCTGTAACGATGCTACTGATTTCTTTGCCATGACTTATACGTATAAGGTTTATTTGACTTTTACTTTCGTAAAACTCTAATTATTTAATTTCTTTATGAACTGTCATTCTCTTTAAGATTGGGTTAAATTTCTTAACCTCTAATCTATCTGGAGTGTTCTTTTTATTTTTTGTTGTAATGTATCTAGAAGTTCCTCTTTCGCCAGAAGCTTTATGCTCTGTACATTCTAAAATTACCTGAACTCTATTTCCTTTTTTTGCCATCTCGGTTTACGTTGTTTAAGGGTTGGATTATTTAGTTAAAAATCCTTTAGCTCTAGCTTCTTTTAAAACAGCTGAGATTCCTAATTTATTAATGTTTTTTAAAGCAGAAGCAGAAATTTTTAATGTAATCCATTTATCTTCTTCTGGAATATAAAAACGCTTCACCATTAAGTTAGCGTCAAATTTTCTTTTAGTTCTATTTAATGCGTGAGATACATTGTTCCCAACCATTGCTTTTTTACCTGTAAGTTCACAAACTCTAGACATCTTCTTGACAGTTTTATTGTTATTTCTAAACGAGGTGCAAATTTAGGAATTATTTATACATTCAACAAAACTATTTTACACTTTTTTTAGAATTTCTTTTTGCAGCAATCCTAATGCCTTATTTACAGTCCCATTTATTACTTTTTCTCTAGGTTGCCCAAAGTTAAATTCATTCACAGAAACCCCTGTTTCACTGGCTATTGCGATATACACAACACCCAATGTCTTATCAGTATCATCTGTTGTTGGACCTGCATTTCCTGTAACCGCAATTGCATAGTCTGACTTCATTTTTTTCCTGACAGAAACTGCCATTTCGACCACTACCTCTTCACTAACTACAGAAAACGTATTTATTGTTGAATTTTCTACTCCCAACAAGTCATTTTTCATTTCTGCAGTATATGCAACTATACTTCCTTTGTAATAGACTGAAGATCCAGCAATAGCGACTAAACTGGCTCCTATTTTACCGCCAGTTACACTTTCTGCTGTAGCAACTGTTTTCTTTTTCTCTTTTAAAAGTTGACCAACGCTTTTTTCTATAGATGCATCATCTTCATAACCCACAATTACATCAGGAATCAATTCACTTAATTGATCTACTTTTTCTTTTAATTGATTTTTTAGTGTCTTTTGATCTGGTCCATTTGCAGATAAGCGCAAACGCACTTTTCCAAAAGAAGGTAAATACGCTAATTTTATATTTTTAGGTAAACTATCCTCAAAGTCTTCAATCCGCTCTGCAATCATGCTTTCTCCTGCTCCATAGGTCATAATTGTTTGGTGCATGATAAAAGGCAATTTAAATTTTTGTTGAATTTTTGGCAACACTTCATGTGTCATCAATCCTTTCATTTCGTAAGGAACTCCTGGGAGTGACACAAAAACAGTTTCGTTTTCATAAAACCACATTCCGGGTGCTGTCCCAAACTGGTTTTTTAAATAGGTAGCTTTTGAAGGCAGTTGTGCTTGATAGCGTTGAATTTCTTTAAATGGATGGTTTATTTTTTTGAACAGCTCTTTAATATGCTCTACAACCTCAGGGTATTCAATAAGTTTAGAATCATTAAAATACTCAGCAATTGTTTTTTTTGTAATATCATCTTTTGTTGGCCCTAAACCGCCAGTAAGAATTACAATATCAACTCTTTCTTGCGCCTCTTTTAAAGCATTAAGTATATGTTGTCTATCATCTTGTATCGTAGTAATTTGATAGACTGAAACTCCAATTTTATTCAATTCAACACCAATCCATTGAGAATTCGTATCTACAATCTGCCCAATGAGAATTTCATCTCCAATGGTTATAATTTCTGCTTTCATTTACTCTCCAATTTTGTCTATGAGATTCTCTTTTACTTTCTTTTTTCTACTCCAAACAAAGCCTAATATTTGAAACACAACTACTATACAAATAAAGCCCGTTACAAATGCTTTTATTCCAATTGACATTAAATTTTCAACATTATATTTATACGAATTAAAAAATCTACAAAAAAGCATGTAGAATAGATACGCAACTACAAAAAGAGCTATTCCTAAAAAACCAAATAACCATTTATTCCTTTTATGGTTTTCTGCAAGTCTGTAAAAATAAAATCCTACATAAAAAAGAAATGTGCAACCTAGATACTCCAAATTATATTATTTGCGTTTTCTCTATTTAACACCAATATCATCAATATTTGGCACCATTTCCTTTATATGATTTTTCCAGTTTTTCTTTAAAAAATAATATAACAAGTAGCAGCTTAGGAGTCCAAATGGCAATAATATTAAACTCAGCACCCTTTCATTAAATCCTTCTAAATATCCTGGAGACAAAACTTCAACAATAACTGCAATTAAAATCGCAAAAACATAAGTTCCAATATAATAGGAAGCAATTCCTAAAATAGCAAAACCCCATTTACTTTTATTGTACTCTTCAGCTAATTTGTAAAAATATTTACCAATCCAATACAGCAATATTAATCCTAACATACTTTTTCTTTTTTATATTTTCAATTTATTTCACTCTAATTTGAAAGACTTGTTTTCCTGCTAATGTTCCTATTAATACATCATTTACAGCAACTTTTCCAACACCTGCTGGAGTTCCTGTAAATATAATATCCCCTTTTTTCAAAGTAAAATATTGTGAAACATAAGAAATCAATTCGTCTGTGCTCCACAACATTGCATTTGTATTTCCGTCTTGAACAACTTGGTCGTTTTTTAACAATTGAAATTTCAAGCTTTCTAAATCAAATTCTTCTTTTGGATAGAATTCACTAATAACAGCACTACCATCAAAGGCTTTTGCTTTTTCCCAAGGCAATCCTTTTTCTTTACATTGTTGCTGTACGTCTCTTGCAGTAAAATCGATTCCTAAACCAATTTCATCATAATATTTATGTGCAAACTTCGCTTCTATATGTTTACCAACTTTATTGATTTTCACCAATACCTCCACTTCATAATGTATGTCATTAGAAAAAGGCGGAATGAAAAAAGGATTTTTTCTTGGTAATATTGCCGAATCTGGCTTTAGAAAAATAACAGGATTCTCTGGTCTTTCATTTGCTAATTCTTCTATGTGTTTGGCGTAATTACGCCCAATGCAGATTATTTTCATAATTAGTTCTTCTTTTACATCTTAAAAAACTCTTTAAATAGTTTTAAATACTCCTTATTTATAGAATTAGAAATTTTCTTTATTTCGCCTTCTGCTATATATTCAGATTTTAAATACTTTGGCTTTGCTATGTATTTATAATGATCACTCTCAATTTTAGAATATCTAACATCCCAAGAAATAGTATCTAACTTCTTTTTTATATAATATGCATTAAATTGAAAATTACATTTATTAGGTCTTAACAAAACATAGGTTAATTTATCTATATTTAGATATTTTTCTATTTGAATATTATCTTTTCTATAAACAACACCAACTTTAACTCCTTTTTCAAGTATATCAAATGTCCCATAATTAAGAGAACTACAATCAGTGTCTGCACTTTGAGAATAGGTATTGAATGAAAAAATCATTACTACTATAATTACAATATTTCTCATATATAATAAATTCAATCTAATTAATATTTTACTTTTCATACAACTGTTTACAACTAATAACTGAAACCTACGGAATCCAAACTTTTGGAAAATTAGGCTTACGTTTTTCTAAAAACGCATCCCTTCCTTCTTTGGCTTCTTCTGTCATATATGCCAAACGAGTAGCTTCGCCAGCAAATACTTGCTGCCCTACCATTCCGTCATCTGTTAAGTTCATTGCAAACTTTAACATCTTAATTGACATTGGTGATTTTTCTAGGATCTCTTGCGCCCATTCAAAAGCAGTATCCTCTAATTCGTCATGAGGAACAACAGCATTTACCATTCCCATATCAAAAGCTTCTTGAGCAGAATAATTCCTTCCTAAGAAAAAGATTTCACGTGCTCTTTTTTGACCCACCATTTTTGCCAAATATGCAGAACCATATCCTCCATCAAAAGAGGTTACATCAGCATCTGTTTGTTTAAAGATAGCATGTTCTTTAGATGCCAACGTCAAGTCACAAACTACATGTAAACTATGTCCGCCACCAACTGCCCAACCCGGAACTACACAAATAACTGCTTTTGGCATAAAGCGAATTAATCGTTGTACTTCTAATATATTTAAACGGTGATATCCATCTTCTCCAACATAACCTTGATGGCCACGAGCTTTTTGATCCCCTCCAGAACAGAAAGAATAGATTCCATCTTTTGTGCTTGGTCCTTCTGCAGATAATAAAACAACTCCTATTGAAGTGTCTTCTCCTGCATCATAGAAAGCATCGTACAATTCTGAGGTGGTTTTAGGTCTAAATGCGTTTCTTACATCTGGTCTATTAAATGCAATTCTTGCGACTCCATTCGATTTTTTATACGTAATATCTTCGTACTCTTTTACAGTTTTCCAATCTGCTTTTATCATAATAGCTGTTTTTTATCGTTATGATTTAAAATCTATAGAACAATTTTGTTCTAGTCACAAAAATAAGATTTTAAGAATGATTATTTACATTTTTATATGAAGGTTTCAAATTCTCCTTTTGTAAAGAAAAAAACAGTATTTTTAACCACTATATTATTCAATTATGAAAATTAAGCTTCCCCTATTTTTTCTATTATTATTTTGTATTTCTCTCTTTGGTCAAAAGACAATTAACAAAAAGTACGAATCTGAAGAGTTACAAGATATTAGAACTATTCGAATTCATTTACCAAGAGGATATGAAATAGATACGCTTACAAATTATCCTTTAACGGTGGTTTTGGATGCTGAGTATTTATTCGACTTGTATGTAGGGAATTCTAGATTGTTTTCATACACAGACAAAGCTCCAAAGCAAATTGTTGTAGGTATAGAAATGGCAAACACCCGATTAAAAGATGCTTCTATAGACGAAAACAACAAGAGTTCATTAACAGCAGGTAGCCGAAGTTTCATTAAATTTATTAAAGAAGAATTATTGCCCTATATTGAAGGAAATTATAAAACTTCTCCGTTTTTAACCATTGTTGGAAATGGAATTTCCGCGAATTTACTGACTCATTTTTTGAGAGACGAAAGCCCATTGTTTAATTCGTATATCTGTTTAAACCCAACATTTGGCCCAGATATTAATGAGCAAATGAAATCTTACGGATTAGACAAACTAGGAACTATTGATAACACCTATTATTTTTACACGAATGACAGTAAGTTTATTGGTGATGAAAAACAACAACGAGTTGGTCAATTAAACACCTACTTACAAACATTAAATTTAAAAAACTTTCATATCAAGTATGATTATTCTGAGTCTTCTCCAAGTAATATCTCTGCAATTGCCGAGGCAATTCCAAGAGCGTTAGACAAGGTTTTCGAAATTTATTCAGGAGTTACTAAAGAAGAGTTTGAAACGAAGATAAAAGACCTTTCTCCGCTAGATGCCATTGCTTATTTAGAAAATAAATATATAGAAATAGATTATTTATTTGGTTCAAACCTTGGGATTCGAGAGATTGATATTATTGCCATAGAAAGTATTATTATTGACAAAGAAAATGGAGACCATTTAAAGACTTATGGCGAAATGATTTTAAACCTATATCCGTTTTCTCCTTTAGGACATTATTACTTAGGAAGGTATTATGAAGCAGGTCAAAATTACAGTAAAGCTTTACAACAATATAGGTTAGGTTATGGTAAAATGGATCCTGCAGATCCGAACGCAGATAAATTTTATCAGAATGTACAGAGAATGCTTAGAAAAGGGTAAATTATTTTTTTACCAGCTCTAATCCTTCTTTTGTAATTATAATTATTTTTTGCTTATACAAACTTCCAATTGCTCTTTTAAAAGCTTTTTTACTCATTGCTAAACGCATTTTTATCTCTTCAGGAGAGCTTTTATCCGTCAAGGAAATAAACCCGTTATTTCTCTCAATAGCATCTAACAATCTATCTGAGTCTAAATCGATTACATTTCTAAATCCTTGTGGCTGCATAGAAACATCTATCTTACCATCTTCACGGATATTCTTAATATAACCATCTATTCTTTGGTTTTCTTTTAAGTTTTGAAAAACTTCATTCTTATATAATAATCCTTCAAACTCTTCTTCAATTAAAACACTAAACCCTAAATCAGATTCTGACCCAATAATTAAAGATACTTTGTCTCCTATTTCTAAATCCATACTCTTATTTTAAAAAATTAAAATACTCTTTTAATACTTTTTCATTTACTTCTTTATCAGTAAATACTTCTAACACTTTAGGCTGTTTTGAATCAGCATAAAAATCACTTATTCTTTCTTTTAATTCTGATACATTTGTTGCAGAATTATATGTTAACTGATACATTTCACACAAATGCTCTGCCGTTAATTGATGCGGAGTTTCAAAATAATCTAACGCATTCGTAGATTTTGGCCCTGGAATAAATCTAAAAATTCCTCCTCCACTATTATTAATAATAATAATTCTAAAGTTACTCGGAATATAATCATTCCACAATGCATTACTATCATAAAAGAAACTTAAATCTCCAGTAATAAATACCGTCTGATTTTTTTCAGACATCGCAGCACCTATTGCTGTACTTGTACTTCCATCAATTCCGCTTGTTCCTCTATTACAAAATACACCAAGTGTATCATTAACATCAAATAACTGTGTATATCTTATAATTGAACTATTTGCTAATTGCAATTGTGAATGATTTGGGATACTTTCCAATACCTGTTCAAAAGCTTTTAAATCAGAAAAAGGAGCTTGATTTAAATATTCTTTATGTTTACTAGCTCTTTTTTCTTTTGCTGATAACCATTTTTGTTGATAATCACTATCCAATAAACTTAGACCTGTCAATTTTGGCAAAAAATCTACTGGGTTTTCATTGATGTATTCTGACAAACAATGAAACGTATTTATCGATTTTAATGCATCTATATGCCAATGATGATTTGGCTGTTGTTTTCTTAAAAATTGTTTGATTTTTTTAGAAACAATCATCCCTCCAAAAGTGATTAACACTTCTGGTTTTAACTCCTCTAATTGTTCTTCTGATAAAGGAAATATTAATTGATCTATCGAATTAATAGTTTTACCTGATGCAATGTTAGAAGTTGTTTCTGTCAAAATAATTACAGAATTATCTTCTTCAAACTGATTTAGTAGCATTTGCAACTTGGCATCAGGATAATTTGCTCCAACTAAAATCATTTTTTTAAATGAAACATTCCAAATAGAAACTAACTCATCAAAATTAATGTGAGATTTCTCCGCTGTAGACGAAATGACATTAGGCAACTCAAACTCTTTAAGGGTTTCTACAGTTTCATACAAAGGCTCATCAAACGGGACATTAATATGTATAGGTCCTTTTTTAGAAGTTGCTGTTTGTAAAGCTTCAGATATGATATTGGTATTAAATTCTTTTTCAGAGTCATCATCAATCAAATTAGCCGAAAACAAAATATGGTTTTCAAAAACATTTTCTTGTCTTATGGTTTGTCCATCGCCAATATCGATAAGATGTTTTGGTCTATCCGCAGATATAACCACTACCGGAATATTACTGTAAAAAGCCTCTGCAATTGCAGGGTAATAATTTAATAATGCAGACCCAGAGGTACATAAAATTGCAACAGGTTTCTGTGTTTGTTGAGCAATTCCTAATGCAAAAAACGCAGCACAACGCTCATCAACAATACTCATCGTTTTTATAGCTGGATGATTAGAAAAACCAACTGTTAACGGAGCATTACGTGAACCTGGAGAAATAACAACCGTATCAATATTAAATTGATAACAAGCTGAAATTACAAGTTGTGCGAGTTCTTTTTTTGGGTACATGAATTTTAATCTTTTACAAAAGATTAAAAAGTTATAAGTTATTAATTCTCAGTCTTGAGTGCGTACTAAAAACTAACAACTCAAAACTAAGCACTAAAAAGGTCAACACCTTTTTAGTTTCCTTTTTGATAATCTGCTAAAAACTTAGCCAAACCACTATCGGTTAATGGATGCCTTAACAGTCCTTCAATCGCACTTAATGGGCCAGTCATAACGTCAGAACCTAATTTAGCACAGTCAATAATATGCATTGTATGACGTACAGAAGCTGCTAATATTTGAGTTTCAAATCCGTAGTTATCATAAATTAAACGAATCTCAGAAATTAAGTTCAAACCATCTGTAGAAATATCATCTAAACGACCAATAAATGGCGAAACATAGGTCGCTCCTGCTTTTGCTGCCAATAAAGCTTGACCTGCAGAAAACACCAATGTTACATTTGTTTTAATTCCTTTTGAAGAAAAATATTTACATGCTTTTACACCATCTTTAATCATAGGTAATTTTACTACAATTTGCGGATTTAAAGCAGCCAAAGCTTCTCCTTCTCTTACCATACCTTCATAATCTGTAGAAATAACTTCTGCAGAAACATCACCTTCAACCAACTCACAAATTGCTTTGTAATGATTAATAATGTTTTCTTCTCCAGTAATTCCTTCCTTTGCCATTAAAGACGGATTTGTAGTTACTCCATCTAAAATACCCAAAGATTGAGCTTCTTTAATCTGATCTAAATTTGCAGTGTCGATAAAAAATTTCATGTGATTGTATTTAGTAATTGTATTAATTTATAATTTATAATGATTCATTAAAAGCTTCTCATACATATTATCTGGTAAAACTCGTTTTAAAACGATAGAGAATTTCTCCATAAATCCACCAACTTTATAATGAATTTTTGTTTTTTCAGTATTGATGACTTTAAAAATTGCTTTTGCCATTTCTATAGGATCCATTCCGCTATCTACATGAGAATTCATCAATGCTAAGTTCTCTTCATATACTTTTTTATAGGCAGAATTTTCAAAAACTGGTGTATGATAACGTCCAGCTGCAATATTAGTTGCAAAATCTCCAGGAGCGACATTAACAATATCAATTCCGAAGTTCTTGACTTCCATTCTAATAGACTCAGTCACCAACTCCAAAGCTCCTTTACTAGCAGAGTACATTCCTCTATATGGTAATCCCATATAGCCAGCAATTGATGTTACATTAATTATTTTACCTGACTGTTGCTTTCGCATTTGTGGTAAAACTGCTTTCATAACATCTATAGGCCCAAACAAATTGGTGTTAAAAACACTACGCATTTCGTCTGTTGGAGTATCTTCAATTGGTCCTGTAATTCCCATTCCTGCATTGTTTACTAAAACATCTAATCTACCTTCTTTATCAATAATTGTGGCAACAGCTTTCTGAATGGTTTCAACATTCAAAACATCTAAAGCAACAAAAGTAAATGGCAAATTAGAATCATCTTTTAATGTTCTACTAGTTCCATATACTGTCATTCCTTTTTCCGAAAGAAAAAGAGCAATTGCTTTACCAATTCCAGATGAGGCTCCTGTAATAAGAACAACTTTAGACATGCTATTTATTTGAGTTATTTATAGAGCAAATATCTTAAAAGAAAATGGAGAAATCTAAAAATAGAAAGTAATTTATTAAGAGGTTATGAACTAAAATTAATAGAAGTCTAAACGAAACTTTAGGGCATAAAAAATGGCAAGCTACCTACATCACACTGCTACAACCTAATACCCTTGCTGCGTTCCCGCCCTGGGGGATTCAAAGGGAGCTAGTTGTGTAGGACTTGCCGCTGCAAATTTACAATCAATTTTTATGTTGTACAATGTTTTTTTATCTATTTTTTGTAACATTTATAAGTCTTTGGATACTAATTGATTGTTCTTGTTGATTTGCTTTTGTATTTTTACAAAAGGAACATCACAATTAATATTAAAAATTATTATATAACTAACTAATTATCAAATCAAAATGGAAAATCAAGCATCTAGTAAAAGTATTATTTTAAATAGTGGATTATACCTTGGTATAGCTTCTGTATTAATCAGTTTAGTTAATTATGCAGTTGGAGATTATTTAAAACCTCATTGGTCAGTAAGTATTTTAAGTGGTATCATTATGATTGCTATGATTGTATTTGCTTTTAAAAAATTTAAAGAAATCAATAGCGGTTTTATGTCTTGGGGACAAGCAGTAAAAATCGGAGTTGGTTTAACTGTTGTTAGCGCTGTAATCGCAATTATATATCAACAATTATTTCAAAATTTCATTGAACCAGAATATATGCAGGATATGATGATGATGCAAGAACAAGCATGGATTGATGGTGGAATGACAAGCGATGGGATTGAGGCTGCAAAAGAAATGATGGAAAAATTTCAAGGTCCAATAATTTCATCTTCAATTGGTCTTCTTGTGGCTGCTTTTTTAGGCTTTATAGTTTCTGCAATTACAGGAGCTATCATGAAGCAATCTGCTGAAGAGCAATACTAATTTTAAGAAATATTTAAAGGAATTAAAGGTAAAATATACTCGTATGTTTTACCTTTACGTTTTTAGTCAACTTTCTTAATTGCAAACACATGGATATATCGGTAGTTATACCTTTATTAAACGAAGAAGAATCTTTACAAGAATTATATAGTTGGATTGCAAAAGTTATGCAGTCCAATTCTTATGAATACGAAGTCATTTTTATAGATGATGGAAGCACAGATACCTCTTGGAATGTTATTGAGAAACTATCATTAGAACACACCCAAG
>Ga0209395_1006735_pt1 | contig 12302 bp, 7 predicted proteins | sample GOMGulsemesocosm_3_FD_184635 | JGI IMG/M metagenome (GOLD analysis project Ga0209395, IMG submission 184635) | Methane-oxidizing microbial communities from mesocosms in the Gulf of Mexico - GOM9D Gulf of Mexico (SPAdes) (version 2) | ecosystem: Environmental > Aquatic > Marine > Cold seeps... | reverse complement strand
CGGCTTTCGGCTTCCGACTTCCGACTTCCGACTTCCGACTTCCGACTTCCGACTTCCGACTGTTTTTTAATCTTGTTCCCCTCAAGCCGCTTTACACCAAGTTTCATACAATTCTTCCGCCGATACAGGCTTGGAAAAGTAGTAACCCTGATAACAAAAGCAGCCCATCGCCTGCAGCGCTTGGCACTCTTCTATATTTTCTACACCTTCTGCTATAACGGTTAGCCCTAGCCGATCTGCAGTGGTAATTATCACTTCAACGATAGCCGCCTCATCGGAATCTATGCGCAAATTAGTGATAAAGGATCGGTCTATTTTAAGAATATCCAGCGGCAGATATTGCAAGTAACGCAGTGAAGAGTAACCGGTGCCAAAATCATCAATTGAAAAAGAAACCCCCTGCAACTTTAATAACTTCATTTTACTACTGGCAATTTCAATATTATCCACCAGCATATTCTCTGTTATTTCCAGCTCTAACATATTCCCCGGTACTTGCAGCTCTTTCATTTTAGCCAATAGATGATCAACAAAGTCAACCTGCATAAATTGGATCGGGCTCACATTCACCGCTAACCGATTAAATCCCTCTGGCAGCCCGACATTCATCCAAGCTTTTAATTGCTGTAGAGCGTGACTGAGCACCCATTTACCCACTTCGATAATTTGCCCACTGTCTTCTGCTATATCGATAAAATCGCCTGGCATCAACAGCCCTTTCTCTGGGTGATTCCATCGAATCAGTGCTTCAACGCCGACCATCTCTCCGTTAGGTTTTACCTGCGGTTGAAAAACCAACTGAAACTCGTCGTTTTCCAATGCTTGATGTAGCCCTTTTTCTACATCTAAGCGCTGCATGGCCGATGACTGCATTTCAGGATCAAAAAACTGGAAACCATTGCGCCCCAGTGCTTTTACGCGATACAAGGCAGTATCTGCACAGCGCAATATGTCCCCCGAATTTTCACTCAGTTTTGGGAACATGGCGATGCCGATACTCGCTGTACAATACAAAGTATGCCCTCCAGCTTCAAACGGAGCGCTCATTTTCTCCAGTATCTCAAGGGAGATATTGGCCACTACCTCAGAGCTTGATTCTGCTTCTGTGCCCACCTGCGGTAATAAGATGACAAATTCATCGCCACCAAATCTTGAACATGTGCTTTGCTCAGGAAGAATAGCCGTTAAGCGTTTCGCAATAGAGCGCAATAATATATCGCCGACATTGTGCCCCAGAGAATCATTTATAGTTTTAAAGCGATCAAGATCGAGATAGAGTACTGCGCCGTAATTGAGATTACTGCGATGGATTTGCAGTGCAGAATCCAAACGGTCGATGAACAAGCGCCGATTTGGCAAGCCTGTTAGCGCATCATAAAACGCCAGTTTATGAATTTGCCGTTCATTTTCTTTACGCGCACTGATATCGCGCGCCATGATTAAAATATAACTCTGATTGTCTAGATCGAGTTTTATCCCTCTCGCTTCAATAGGATTTCCCGCGCCATTAAACGCTTGTTGTTGATCTTCAAACTCGACGATTTTTTGCGTTTTAAAAGTATCAAACAACGTCTGAAGAGACTCTTCAGTGTAGCGTGAACTAAAATGGGACAGTTTCTGGCCTACTAATTGCTCTTTATCTCGCCCTAAGCTTTGCGCGGCCTGTAAATTGACCTGGACAATTTCAGTATTGAGCTTACACAAGAACATTGCATCCCCGGCATTCTCCATTAATGAGCGAGAAAAGTGTTCACTTTTTGAGAGCTCTTGAACAGTTTCATAAAGTTGTTCCGCTACCTTATTGCGCTCTTGCCAGACACTGGCAAAACTCGAGACTAGCTCACCAATTTCATCGGGTTCTGTGTAGGGAAGTTGTTTAATCGCATTGCCCTGTCGCAGCTGTTCAACCCACTGCGATATATTCATGATAGGACGAGATAAATAGCGATAGAGCAGCAGTATTAAGACAGCCACTAAAATCAGGTTGTAAATCAAGTTAAAGGACAAATTGGTAATCGCTCTTTGTGTAAAAGCCTTGGCGATATAGGCACTATCAAAATTTATGACCAAATTGGCAACTCGGTGCTGAACACCGTTGATCACTAGTGGCGTCGATACTTTTCCCGGTATTTTAAACAGTGTTTCCCCGAGAAGCTCTAGGTAGTTATTGGTTAAAGGCAAACGTTTGTTGTCGGCCAACACCTCGCCAAAATCATCTATTAATATCGCTCTATATATTTCAGGAAGAGAGATCAAAGTCTTGGTCAATTCAGACCCTTGACTCTTATTTAAGTTGTAAACTGCTGATATCGCAGTTTCTTTATGTGCAAGAATAACGCGGTCGATATCCAGGACTAGCTGTTCTCTCTCTTGCGTTAAATCGAGAAATAATTGCAAACTCGTTAAGGTAAACCCCAGTAATAAAGATATCACTAAAACAAAGCGGGCCTGTTTAAAAACAATCCTATTTTTTACTTTATTGATCATTGCACACAGTACTCACATATAAAACGGCCCCCTTTACAAACTGCGGGCGTTATCTTATTGACACCTTAGGCGACGCCTAATTCATCTCTATCTAATATTGCTGTACAGTCAAAAATGTAAGCTTCTAAACTATCTATTTGGGACTAACCAACATTCATTTCGAGCGATTTTTTGGTTGTTTCCCCTCAGGGAAGCTGCGAACAAGCCCCAGACACCGCTGTCAGCCTTCCTAAAAAATTCACTACTGCGATAGGTATTTACTGTAGATACTATCGTACTCGCCAGAATTTTTGATCAGTTTGAGCCCCTCATTAAATTTGCTAATCAAGTTTTTGCTGTCACTATAGCCTTTGCTTAAACACAGGTGAAAGGTACTACTTTTTTTATCTAAAAACCGTTTTGTGTCAATTTTATCTAGCAGGCTCAATTGCTTAGCTCTGAACAAAGTAGCCAGTTCACCATTATAGAAAACATCGACATCGCGAAAAGCCACCGATTTAATACCATTATCCATTTCCAGTGTCGTTTCATGGACAATACTGCTTTTTTCCAACTCTTTTTGAATTGCCCAGCCTTCGGCTGCCATTACTTTGTAATTGCGTAAATCATCAAAATTAATCAACCCACTCACATCCGCACCCTTTTTGAAGACCGCCACTTGATTCGCCTCACTGACCTTATCGCTATACCAGACAAAGCGCTCTCGCTCTGTTCGGTAGGAACAAGTTATCGCGCCGGCGATATAGCCAAACTCTAAGCTTTTTAAAATACGTTTCCAAGGCGCCGTCTCCATTTTAACGGGCACACCAACAGCAGCGAAAGCAGATTGGGTGACTTCAACATCAATACCACTAATGCCACCTTGTTTATCAACGATCATGTAGGGCGGGTAATTTAACGCATAAAGCTCTATGGTCTTTGCTGGTTGTGCGACGCTAAATCCAGCATACAATGAGCTAAATATAACCAGCATCCTGATAAATATAAAAGCACTACAGTCAAATTTCATTGAACCTTCCTTAATAATATTAATGTCATTTAAGTCACTATTTTTAAGACCTTTTATTCATTTTAAATTTCTAAGGCTAATTGCAACTGACAAGCTTAGTGTTTACTAGCTGAATTTTGACTGACAATTTAATAAAACCTACGATTAATACCTAATTAATGCGATTTCATTGTCTTATTTCAATTTTCTAGTAACAAGCCTTGGAAGTAGAGTAAAAAATTCAAATAAGTGTTTACATTTTCTGATAGCTTTACGAATTCGAGGGCCTCAAGGCCTTACTTAAAAATGTTCCCACTTAAACTCCCTTCGTTATCTACCCGCTTCTCACCTTCTACCACGAACTCCACATCATTTGACTCACAGCCCGCAACTTAAATTTACCGCCCCCGCTTGTCCCTTATAATAAGGAAGTAGCAAATATGCCCTCTGGTTTTCCCTGTAGACAACGATGTGTTCATGCCGATAAAGTGAAGTAAATGGCCAACCCTTTACCCGCGTTCTGACAGTGCTGCATTTGCACAAGACATACACAAGAAAACTTAAAATAACCTTACATATCATAACGCTAAATATTACAGAGATATCTTAAATAACTTTGTGTGCTGCCTAGTCTTGCTGTTATGATTCAGGTCTTTATTTGAATAACAACAATATATGGAGTGTGTAAATGAAGGCTTTTTCTCAAGTGTTACTCAGTACTGCTATTGCTTTAAGCTGTACCAGCTTAGCCCTAGCTGAGACCCGTATTACCTACAAATCTGCAAAAACCAGCTCTTCTTATTTTCAAATGGCAGTGGAAATATCCCAGGCGGTAAAGCAAAGCACTGATAGTGATTACATCGTGACGGTTGAGGAAAGCCAGGGGTCCGTGCAAAACGTTATGGAATCGGTAGTGCGTGGCCCTAATTACGTATTCACTACACCACCTGTGCTTGTGAAGTTGGCTAAGCAAGGCAAGGCGATGTTCGAAAAAAGAGCCAATCCTAAATTTCAAGAGATCCGTGCGCTGTTCCCTATTCCTTCATTAACAATGCATTTTGTGATGTCTGATAAGAGTGGTATTAATTCATTTGAGCAGATGCAAGGTAAAAAAATCTTACTGGGTAAAGGCTCATTCGGCGCACGTGAAGGTGAAAAATATCTAAAGCTATTTGGCCTTGAAAACCAGGTTACCTTGGCACAAGTAGAACTATCCAATGCGGTTCCAGCACTGAAAAATGGCCAGATCGATGGATTTGTAACAGCAGGATCTTACCCTGCTCCCAACGTGATAGAGGCGGCTGCGGGCTCCGGTGTTAAAGTGCTGTCTTTGAGCGATGAGCAGATAAAGCTGTCTAAACGTACCAAACTTACCATCCCAGCAGGTACATACGCTGGCCAAGATCAAGCGATAACAACAACTTCACTTCCTGTTGTGGCGTACACGACCAGCACTATGGATGATGAAACTGCCTACATGTTAACAAAAAGTTACTGGGTACAAAAACAAACCATGGCGGATACTTCACCTTGGTGGAATGGTGTTAGCAGTGAGATGTTAGCAAATATTGGTGGCAAAATTCACCCAGGTGCCGTCAAATATTATCTAGAAGCCGGCGTGAAATTAGCCGATCACCACCAATAAGCTTAACTGTACGATAGCGTCCTGAGTACGGCTATTCAATAGTCATGCTCAAGATGCTAGGCGCAACAAATCTGCAGTAATTTCACGGCAGATCGATGGATATCAACCTGCGCTCGCCAGCAATAAGCTCAGCCCTAAGACCAGTGACAGTGAAATTGACACGCAAACGTACCTAACCCTAAAATCGGCAGTTGAATGTTTCATACTTAAACTAAGTTATTGTTTCTTTTAACTTTATTGTAATCGGTGAATTAATTCAGTGAGTGAATACACTACATCACTTTAGACTTGCCAAATCGCACTGTAACGTCGTTATGCTTACGTTGTAGTGAAAAGTTGTAAAGGAAACTACCATTTACTAAAGATGAATTAGGGACTAAATCATCAAAGGTTTTTAACTAATCATATCTAGTTACAATACGACTTTTCTGCGCCTAAAATGATGCCCAACTGCCGAATTTAGGATAACCCTTAACTTTATAGAATACATTATTATGCAGCAGCGACTCTTTTGGGCCGGCCTAGGTTTGGTCAGTATTATCTTTCACTTAAGTTTGATTTTTTCAGGTCTGGTACCAAATTTAGTCAGTCGCCCGCTGCACATGGCACTCGCTCTACCTTGGGCTTTTATATTCATCAGTAATACCCCAGCTCAGCGTTATAGTGGTTACCTGTTGGCATTAATAAGTTTGTTGGCAACAGGGTGGGTGGCATTTAATGCAGAGGTTTTAGGGGACCAATATGGCTATATAAGTGAGCATTACCAACTGTGGATCGCGGCAATATTACTGCTTAGTGTATTGGAAATGGCACGACGTAGTATCGGTTGGCCGCTGCCAATGGTGGCCGCTATCGCACTCGCATACGGTATTTTGGGACAGTATATCCCGGGAGAGTTCGGCCACCCAGGCACCCCACTCGGCAGTTTTTTAGGCACTTTAACCATCGCTGAAGGGGGTATTTGGGGGAAACTAACGGGTGTCTCCGTTAGCATTGTGGCTATCTTTGTTATCTTCGGGGCTGTGTTAAACGCAGGAGAAGCCGGGCAGGGCTTTATGAATGTGGCGATGGCAGCAGCGGGTCGCCTGCGCGGTGGCGCGGCAAAAGTATCAGTTATCTCCTCTGCACTGTTCGGCTCTATCTCTGGTTCCGCCTCGGCTAATGTGGCATCCACTGGGGCTATCACGCTTCCGGCGATGACTAAACTGGGTTACCCTAAATCACTGGCGGGCGCCACTGAAGCTGTGGCATCTTCTGGGGGACAAATCATGCCCCCTCTTATGGGCGCGGGTGCCTTTGTCATGGTTGAACTCACTGGAATCTCTTACCAGAGCATTATGCTCGCCGCCATCTTACCGGCTGTTTTATATTTCTGGGCAGTGTGGGTGGGCATAGATGCTTTTTCGCTGCGCCATGATTTGAAGGGTATCAGTAAAGAGCAACAGCCGGGTTGGCGTAAGGTGGCTATCACTTCTGCATTTTTCATGCTGCCTTTTGGAGTACTTTTATGGGGTATGTTTGGACCTGCCTATACACCTCAATACGCAGCCAGTATCGCCATTTTTGTTGCCGCCGTGCTGTTGTTATGTAACGCTAAAGGGGTGGCGTCTAAACAAGTTTGGCGGCAGCGGGCAGAAGATGTGTGCATTAATGCAGGTCGGCAAATCGCCATGATTGCCTCGATAATCCTCTGTGCATCCATCGTAATTGGGGTTCTTTCGATCACCGGGTTAGGGATTAAAATCACTTCTCTGATACTCTCCGGTTCCGGTGGTGCACTTTGGCCTGCGATATTATTGACCGCCATCGCCTGTCTGATATTAGGTATGGAAGTGCCTACTACAGCTGCCTATGTGATTTGCATTTCAGTCGCCGGACCCGCACTTTTGCAATTGGGACTGGCCCCCCTACAGGCACACCTATTTGTCTTTTGGTTTGCGCTGCTCTCGACCATTACTCCTCCGGTTTGTGGCTGTGTCTTTATCGCTGCAGGCATGGTCAAAGAAAATTGGTTAAAGGTAGCAGGTAGCGCGATGATGCTGGGCGTAGGCCTGTATATTATCCCATTGGCGATGATCGCCAACCCATCCTTAATCGAGCTTGGCAGTTCACCTTTGCTGGCTGTTGGAGCCGCAATAAAGATTGCGATTGCACTGTATTGCATCTCTTTCGCGATGATCGCCCCACAGACTTTGGTTAAACGCGGGTTATTGTTATCCGGGGGACTACTGTTGATTTTTGGCTTTGGCTGGTAGGTGGGCTGAGACTAAACTTGAGTCTTGAGTCTTGAGTCTTGAGTCTTGAGTCTTGAGTCTTGAGTTCAGCATGTTGGATTGTAATCTGTTACTGCGGTTAACTTATAACCTCCGACTATCGACTAATTTTTTATCCCTACTTTTTCAACGAACGATCAACGACCTGCAATTGTTTTCAATTCCGCTTTACACCAATTAACCTTATAAATGCAGCCACTCTAAGTTATCTCGATTGGGGTGTTCTGACAGTTGCTCAAACAACCATAAACAAAAGTCTTTGGTTTTAGGGTGTATTTCTTGGTTGGGCAAGACCAAATACAAACCGCATTCAGCCGGCATTTTATAGGGATGGATTTCAACCAATTCTCCACTGGCCAACAACTCATGCATATAGGAGTCCAAACCTAAATGTACTCCCATGCCTGAAAGTGTCATATCAATCGCCATTGTGGAATTATCCGATTCAAAAGTAGATTGCACTTGAGCGTCTGCTATTCCCATTTTCCCAAACCATTCGTTCCAACCTTCTCTGTAACCGACGGTTGATACCAATGGCAGTTGTTGCAACTTGTTTAAGGTTGTATCTGTTAATGCAATGTCGATATTATGCTTGGCAATAAAATCGGGGCTGGCTACAGCAACCCAATTCTCTTTCAATATACGCTGCACAGACAGGCCGACGTATTCACCGTAACCGTGACAAATTTCTAAATCGATACCATCGAGTGACAATGCGTCATGCCAAATAATGGTTTGCAAGCGCATCCGATAATCAGGATACTTCTCAGAAAAACCCGGAATTTTTCCAATCAGCCAACGCTGCGCAAAGGACGTACCACAGCGCACTTGCAAGAATGAGCGATGCGGCGTCTCAAATAAATCTTGTGTGCTAATTTGTACTTTACTAAAGGCCTCTGTTAGCACAGTTAAATACGATCTTGCCAAATCGGTTAAGATCAGTTTTCTCGATTTTCTAATAAAGAGGGGTATGCCTAAATACTCTTCCAGTATTTTTACTTGTTGACTGACGGCCCCCTGAGTCACATGCAACTCATGCGCCGCTTTTGTCAAGCTTTGTAACCTTGCCGTCGCTTCAAAAGCTTTAAGCGCATTGAGAGGAGGCATGCTTTTTTTACTTCTGTGCATAAAATATAATTCTCCAGATGCTTAAAGCTGTGAAATGCAACTGCTCAGCCGGCAAATAGATAAGTTTTAAAGAAAGTTCAGCACTTAACTTTATATAGGGCATAGTAAAACGAGACACCTGAGGTTACTTGACTGACAGCGCCACTAAGCACACGCAAAAACACAGTCTACTTCAGCAGAATTCTCCTAACCGTAATACATTAGTTTTTCTTTATAGATTGTCATATTTATAAGCTAACATAATGCCCTTGGGCAGTTAGACTTCCATTAATAGGCACTATTAAGCAATAGCCAATATAGCAGAGTAATTGAATCACAATAAAGCGAATGCCGTACACACTTTCTTCAAAGCGAGCTTTTTTCTGGTTTTTTTTCGCTTTTCTTTGATTAGCACTCCATCGAGAGCATCCTGTTTGTTGATCATATAAAAGGCCTACAATAATTGTGTGCAAGTCAGCACCAGTACGATTGTAACTAACAATTAGGTTTTAATAAAAGTAAAAAACAGCAATTGTTTAGAAAAACTAATATAATCAAGCTGAAATTCTCGCTTTTAGTTAGTAGGTTTATTTGCCATTATCAGAATCAGTAAGCATTGAGAATAAAAAAAGCAGACATGCTACTCGGCCTCGTCACTAGAAATGTTTTCTAGCGCTGTCGAAGCAATTTTATTAATCAAAAATGGATCAACGATATTAAGTTTCATCCTCGTCAATGTGCGCATTGTTTCTTTTTTAACAGTAAGCTATTTGGGGTCGATAATTTGCCACTTGATTTGATCAAGCTTTTTAGAACATTAAAATTTAGGTTTCGCCGAAAACTCTCACCGTGTTTTTGTACAGTGAAGGTGGTTCGTTATTTATACTAAACTTGAGGTTACCGTTATGTCGCAAAAATTAGAACAATTAGCTGCAGAAGCTATTCAGGGAAATTTAAGTCGTCGAGACTTTATGCGTAAAGCCAGTGCGCTGGGAATAGCAGTGCCATTAGCTTCCTCTTTTGTCGGTCAACAAGCTTTTGCTAGTGAGAAGCCAAAAAAAGGCGGTCATCTTATTGCCGGTTTAAAAGGCGGTAGCTCAACGGACGTATTAGACCCTGCACTAAACACTTCTAAAGTCGCTTTTAGTTTTAATAAAACTTGGGGAGAAACACTAGTAGATGTCGCACCTTCAGGGGAAGCGATACCTATGCTAGCCACCTCTTGGGAGCCATCTAACGGTGCAAAAACGTGGACCTTTAAACTTCGTCAAGGGATTCAATTTCACAATGGCAAAACCATGGATGCCAATGATGTTGTGAAAACTTTAGAGCGCCACTCAGGTAAAGAGACTAAATCTGGTGCACTGGGAATTATGGGTGATATCGAATCCATTAAAGCCTCTGGCAATGACACTGTCGTTATCGAGTTAACCGGCGGCAATGCTGATTTACCTTTCTTGATGACAGATTATCATTTGATTATCCAACCCAACGGCGGTTTCGACGACCCTAATGCCGGTATAGGCACAGGCCCATATAAGGTAAAAGTTAACGAGCCTGGCATTAGACACGTTGGCGAGCGCTTCGACGGTTACTGGCGCGACGATGTCGGTCATGCTGACATCGTAGAAATCAGAGTGCTCAATGACCAGACGGCTCGTATGTCTGCCCTGCAGTCAGGCAGTGTGCACATGGTTAACCAAGTTTCCCCTAAAACCGCTAAATTATTGGCTAGGTCTAAGAATTTAAAAGTCATTAATACGTCAGGAAGAGGTCATTACCCTTTCTTAATGCACGCCGATACAGCACCTTTTGATAATAGCGATTTACGCCTGGCTTTAAAATATGCCATCGACAGAGAAGATATTGTTAAACGTATCCTACAAGGTTATGGTTCTGTCGGTAACGATTTCCCAATCAATGCCGCTTATGACCTATTTGATGCCGACATAGAGCAACGTGCCTATGATCCGGACAAAGCAGCCTTCCATTACAAAAAATCAGGACACTCGGGCGAAATTATTTTACGCTCTTCTGATGCTGCTTATGCCAATGCCGTCGACTCTGCTCTGCTGTTCTCTCAACATGCGGCAAAAGCCGGCATCAATATAAAAGTACAGCGTGAACCTGCTGATGGTTACTGGTCAAATGTTTGGAATAGTAAGCCTTTCTGTGCTTCATACTGGAGTGGCCGTAATACGCAAGACAGTATGTACTCAACAGCCTATTCTTCCGCTGCTAAATGGAACGATACTAAGTGGAAGCGCCCTGCGTTTGATGAGTTACTGACTCAGGCAAGAGTAGAAACGGACCGCGTTAAACGCAAGGGTATTTATACCGATATGGCGATGATGGTACGCGATGACGGAGGCGCAATCATTCCAGTATTCAATGACTTTATCGATGCTAAATCGACTAAAATTGCCGGTTTTGTTGAAGATCCATCGGCCGATTTATCAAATGGTTATGCTCTTATCAGATGCTGGTTAGTCTGATTTATGGCCACTGATAATAATTCATTATCAGCATTAATAATCAAGCGCTTAGCGCTTGGTTTACTGCTGTTACTGGCCATTTCTATGGTCATTTTTGTCGGCACTGAATTACTCCCTGGAGATGTAGCACAAAGCATACTGGGACAATCAGCTACGCCACAGGCCGTAGCGAACCTACGTCTTGAAATGGGTTTAGATAGACCCGCTATTGAGCGCTATGCGCAGTGGTTGTTCAACATATTGCAGGGAGACTTAGGTACATCGTTAAGTAGTAAGCGCGAAATTAGCCAGATGATTGGCGATAGATTAGGCAATACTCTTTTTCTAGCGGCGTGTGCAGCAGTGATATCTGTGCCACTGGCCATTTTTCTAGGCATGGTAGCGGTACATTATCGCGATGGATTTGTGGATAAAATGATCTCTATCACGACGATTACCACTATTTCACTGCCTGAATTTTTCATAGGCTACCTACTCATTCTCTACCTCGCTGTGACTTGGAACATATTACCTTCTTCTTCTGTGGTCTATGGCGACATGCCACTGGGCGAAAGACTCACTGCTATTGCACTGCCTTGTATTACTTTAACGTTGGTGGTCTTGGCACACATGATGCGCATGACGAGGGCAGCCATTCTCAATGTGATGTCTAGCGCTTATATAGAGACAGCACAATTAAAGGGATTAAGCCCTTTTAGAATTATTTTCCACCATGCTCTGCCTAACGCAGTCTCCCCTATCATTACCGTGGTAGTGCTAAATCTCGCCTATTTAGTGGTTGGGGTTATCGTGGTTGAAATTATTTTTGTCTATCCAGGTATGGGTCAGTTACTCGTTGACCATGTCACCAATAGAGACGTACCTGTGGTACAAGCCGCTGGGTTAATTTTCGCCGCTATTTATATTTTGCTGAATATGTTTGCCGATATCATGTCTATCATTGCAAACCCAAGATTGCGCCATCCAAAATAGCTTATACAGCGAGACAAAATTAAGCCCTTGATGAATTAGGCTTTGCCTAATTCATCTCTATTACAACGACTGCGATATATAAAAGGTACTATTTACGATGACAAATATCTCGATGCGCTCCTTAGCATCTCATCTATCCTGGGCAGCCAGAATAGGCCTATTATGTTTAATCCTTTTTTCACTGGCCGCTATTTTTGCCCCCATCGTTGCGCCGTACGCGCAAGATGAAATTCTAGGCGATGTTTGGGAGCCAATATCCAGTAAATTCTGGCTGGGAACTGATCAATTGGGTCGAGATATTCTCTCAAGACTTATCCATGGCGCGCGCAACACCT
>Ga0209395_1006733_pt1 | contig 12302 bp, 8 predicted proteins | sample GOMGulsemesocosm_3_FD_184635 | JGI IMG/M metagenome (GOLD analysis project Ga0209395, IMG submission 184635) | Methane-oxidizing microbial communities from mesocosms in the Gulf of Mexico - GOM9D Gulf of Mexico (SPAdes) (version 2) | ecosystem: Environmental > Aquatic > Marine > Cold seeps... | reverse complement strand
ATTATTAAGTGACCCTTCAGTGATCAGTGATCAAAATCGTTTTCGTGAACTGTCTAAAGAGTATTCTGAGCTAGAAGAAGTTGTAAAAACATTTTTAGCCTTTAAAGAAGCGCGTGAAGATATTTCAGCTGCTGAAGAAATGCTTAAAGATTCTGATCCTGATATGCGTGAAATGGCGCAAGAAGAATTTAAAGCAGCCAAAGTAGCAGTCTCAAAATGTGAAGACCAATTACAAGTATTAATGCTTCCTAAAGATCCAAAAGATAAAAATAACGTATTTTTAGAAGTAAGAGCGGGAACTGGTGGTGATGAAGCCGCTATTTTTGCGGGTGATTTATTCCGTATGTATAGCCGTTATGCTGAAACACAAAAATGGAAGCTAGAAGTTGTTACAACTAATGAAGGTGATCATGGCGGCTTTAAAGAAATAATCGCTCATATCACAGGTGATGATGTTTACGGGAAACTGAAATTTGAATCAGGCGCACATAGAGTGCAACGTGTTCCAGAAACAGAATCTCAAGGTCGTGTTCATACTTCTGCCTGTACTGTTGCTGTGATGGCTGAAATACCAGAAGCCGAAGCGATTGAAATTAAATCTTCAGATTTAAAAATAGATACTTTCCGTGCATCAGGTGCCGGTGGTCAGCACGTAAATAAAACCGATTCAGCAATCCGTTTAACTCATATACCAACAGGTGTGGTTGTAGAGTGTCAAGACCAACGTTCTCAACACAAAAATAGAGCGCAGGCTATGTCGGTTTTAGGTGCGCGTTTGCAACAAGCTGAAGATGAAAAACGTCAAGCAGCTGAAGCGACTGAACGTCGTAACTTAGTCGGGACGGGTGATCGTTCTGATCGTATCCGTACTTATAACTATTCTCAAGGTCGTGTAAGTGATCATAGAATAAACCTGACTTTATATAAGCTTCATGAAATTATGGCCGGTGATTTAGGCGCTGTAATAGACCCATTAGTATTAGAGAACCAAGCAGACTTACTTGCTGCAACGGGTGATCAATAATCGTGATTGATAAAAACATGACGATTGAAAAGGCGTTGGCTGCTGCAGCCAACGCCTTTTTGGCTTTACCAGATGATAAAAAGTCAGATACCATTAAATTAGATGCTGAAGTTTTATTATTAGCGTGTATTGATAAAACACGTACTTACTTATTCACTTGGCCAGAAAAATTATTATCGAATGAACAGCAAATACGTTTTTTTGAAATGGTAGAAAGACGAAAGTTAGGTGAACCCGTTGCGCATATAGTTGGATTTAGAGAGTTTTGGAGTCTGCCTTTAGAAGTTAATGCTCAAACTTTGATCCCACGACCAGATACTGAAACATTAGTAGAGCAAGTATTAGCGCTTGAAATAGACAATGATATTACTCTACTAGATTTAGGTACAGGTACCGGTGCGATTGCATTAGCGATTGCCAGTGAGTTCCCAAATTGGCAGGTGACAGGTTGTGATCGTATTCAAGATGCCGTTGAATTGGCTGAGCGTAACCGTCAGCGACTCAATACTGACAATCAGTTTAATAAAGTCGAGTTTATTAAAAGTAATTGGTTTAGTGCGCTAGAGAATAAAAAGTTCGATGTGATTGTAAGTAATCCTCCCTACATTGAGCCGAACGACCCGCATTTAAAGCAAGGTGATGTGTGCTTTGAGCCTCTTAGTGCGTTAGTCGCACAAGATGATGGCATGGCTGATCTTAAGCATATTATAATGCAAGCAAAATTACACCTTAATGATAATGGCACATTATTATTAGAACACGGCTACAATCAATCTCAACAAGTAAGTGATTTTTTAATCAAAATGGCTTATAAAGGTATTAAGACCTTTACTGATTTATCTGGAAATGATCGTATTACAGTTGCACAGTTAGGCACTAAGTAGAGTTTAAGTTATAAAGGAGTATCAAATGGCAGAAGACTTTTTATTTTCTGATGAGCCTGAAGAAGAAATAGAAACCATTGACCAGGGCACATGGAAACTGATTATTGTAGATGATGAATCAGAAGTTCATGCGGTGACTAAACTAGCATTAAGTGATTTTAAATTTCAAGGTAAAGGCCTTGAGTTTTTGAGCGCTTATTCAGGAAAAGAAGCACAAAAACTTATTGTTCAACATCCTGATGTTGCGATTGTTTTGCTCGATGTTGTTATGGAAACGGATGATGCTGGTCTTAAAGTCGCACAATTTATTAGAGAAACAGCTAAAAATAATCATGTGCGAATTATCCTTAGAACAGGCCAGCCAGGTCAGGCCCCTGAACGCCAAGTAATCGTAAATTATGATATTAATGATTATAAATCTAAAACCGAATTAACAGCACAAAAATTATTTACGGTTGTTATGTCAAGTTTACGCTCATACCGCGATATTTTATCAATAGAGCAATCTAGGCAAGGACTTGAAAAGATAATAATTGCATCCAGAGATATTTTTTCAGCACATTCAATGGAGAACTTCATTTATGGTGTGATCCAACAATTAACTTCAATTATAGGCACTGTTGATGAAGCCATGTATGCAACAACATTAGTTGCAAGTAATCCCACTGAAAACGGTAGCGAAAATAAGTTAGTTGTTTTTTCAGGTCAAGGTGAATTTGGTGAGTCTGAAGGAAAACTGCTGGAAGATGTACTGACAGGAGACCAATTAAATGCTTGCAAGCAGTCATTAAGAGAAAAGAGTATTGTTTATAAAGATGATTACTTATTTGCTTATTGCTCTAGTGAATGCAACCACAACTCTATGCTATATGTATCAGGTGTACCAAAAACACTTACACCGTCACATAAACATTTAATTGAAATTTTTGCACAAAATGTACAAGTTGCTTATGAGAATATTCAACTTCAATCAGAAGTTGAAGATACACAAAGAGAAATAGTATACCGATTAGGCGAGGCTGTTGAGCAGCGCTCTAGTGAAACTGGAAACCATGTTAAACGTGTTGCTCATATTTCATGTAAACTCGCAAATTTATACGGTATGTCAGATGTAGAAAGTGAAATATTGAAACATGCAGCCCCTTTACATGATGTAGGTAAAATAGGTATACCAGATACTATAATTCATAAGCCAGAGGGGTTAAATAGTGATGAGTGGGACTTGATGAAATCTCATTCAGAAAAAGGCCATCAGATTTTAAAAAACTCTCGTCGTTCAATTATCAGTGCCGGTGCAGTAATAGCACGAGATCATCATGAAAAATGGGATGGCACAGGATACCCTCGAGGAATAGAAGGAGAGCAAATACACATATATGGTCGAATTGTTGCCTTAGCTGATGTTTATGACTCATTAAGGCATAATAGATGTTACAAAGAAGCTTGGGATTTAGATAAAACATTAAATGAGATCCAAAAGCAAAAAGGTTTACACTTTGAACCAAAATTAGTTGACTTATTAACGAGCAACATTCAATTTTTTGAAACAATTTTAGTCGCAAATCAAGATAGTTAAATTACAAAGGGGCAGTTGAAATAAATGAGTTATATGGCAATAAAACATATGCATTTAGCATTTGTTGTTTTAAGCATAGTATTATTTTATGTTAGAGCAATATCAAGATTAAACAATTGGCAATTAGCTAAAAATAAAATTTTATTTATTAGTAGTCATATTGGAGATACTTTACTTTTAATAAGTGCATTTTCTTTGATTTATATGGCTGGAATAAATCCTCTAGAACAATCATGGTTATTAGAATCATCGTGATTGCTTATATTGTATTAGGTTTTGTTTTATTGAAACAAGATAATAAAGGCAAACAATTCTTCTTTTTAGGTCTATGTACAGTATGCCTATGTTTAGTCGGGTATTTAGCGGGTTCTAAAAACGCTTTCCTTCTATAGAAGCCTATAAAAGTAGCGATTAAGAGAGTTTTTATCAGTCGCTACTTTCTTTTTATTCATTCAAAATTCTTCCTCAAATAGATATTAACCCCCAGATTGTATAATTGATGCTGATGTTAATTGTCTTTTCCTAATGAAATTGCATTCAAACATAGGTAGACTATAGGCCTTTTGAGACTTATAGAGTTGTACAGGTATTGAAGTCAGATATCTGGTTTGACGATCATGAACAAGATTATGATCAACTAGACCCAATACATGCCTGCTTAAAAGCAGAGCTTAGATGGCTTGCCATAACTGATGTCATAAAATATTTAGATATATTGAATGACTTTGTTATTGAAGCCAAAGAAATCGTAAGCAGTTGTAAAACAAAACATGATGCTTTGGATACATTAGTTGATCATTTTTATAGTGATTGGGCCTTTAGCGGCACAAGCCAAAGAATTGAAGAAACTAAGCTAAATAGTTTATCTTACTCCTTAATATACAGAACAGGCACTGATTTGCCGTTGGCACTTATTTTAAAGCATATTTTATATCAGCTTGAATTTGATGTCTGCATAGCTGTATTTGACTCAAGTTTAATGCTTAATGTTAAAATGAGTCAAGATGAAGGGTATTTGATTGAACCTGCTTCAGGGCAGCAATCTTGGTATTTAAAGCCTGAAAACTTATCGCCTGAAGACAGTGCTGATTCATTTCAAATCGTACCGGAAGACAGTTTATATAAATTATTTCTAGCACACCAAAAGTGGGCCTTTATTTCTGAAAATAAACATTACCAAGCACTCAATTGCATCGAACTGTTGATGACAATTACAGGTGATGATCCATATGAAAGAAGAGATAGAGGGTATTTACTCAGAAATATCAACTGCTCACAAATGGCAAGGGAAGATTTAGAGTTCTTTATAAGTGAATGCCCCGATGATCCGGCAATTGAACTTATTCAGCATCAGCTAGAAGAAATGGAAAATACCATAAATACAATCCATTAAAAGTTTAACGAGCGAAATTGCTTTTTAAAGTTATTTAATGGGTTTAATTTAAATACAATTAGGAGATAAAATGGCTGACACACATTCAGCTTTAATCACGAATGATGCAGTTGTTCTTGGTTTATTAGCAATCATTTTAGGGTTTATTTTTAAGACATCAAGTAGCCAAAATTCGTTTTGGGTGAAGTTTTACAAATATGTCCCAGCATTATTATTATGTTACTTTTTACCATCATTGTTAAATACATTTGGTATAGTTGATGGACATAGCTCTAATGTTTATTACGTTGCATCAAGATTTTTACTACCAGCGTGTTTAATCCTCTTAACGATCAGTATCGATTTAAAAGCGATTTTAAATTTAGGTCCCAAAGCTTTAATCATGTTCCTAACGGGTACTTTAGGGATTGTGATAGGTGGTCCAATTGCGATTTTAGTGATGAGTGCAATCAATCCTGAAATAGTCGGCGGTCATGGTCCTGATGCTGTATGGCGTGGAATGACGACAGTAGCTGGTAGCTGGATTGGTGGTGGCGCAAACCAAGCTTCAATGAAAGAAATGTTTGCAGTAGGTGGTGACATATTCTCGGTTATGGTGACAGTTGATGTAATCGTTGCAAATATGTGGATGGCAGTTTTATTATTAATGGCTGCGAATCATAAGAAAATAGATGCTAAAACGGGTGCAGATACGTCTGCTATTGAAGATTTAAAAGATCGCGTTCAAAAATACCATGCAGAACATGCTCGTATGCCTACCTTAAATGATTACATGACAATTATTGCAATTGCTTTTGGTATTACCGGTCTTGCGCATTTTGCTGCAGATATCTTAGGGCCATACTTTGGTAATAACTTTGCTTGGGCAAGTGAATATAGCTTAAATAGCAAATTCTTTTGGCTAATAGTGATCTCTACTACGATAGGTATTAGTTTATCATTTACTAAAGTACGCCATATTGAGGCATTTGGCGCCTCTAAAGTTGCTTCTAGCTTTTTATATATCTTAGTTGCTTCAATTGGTTTACACATGAATGTAACTGCTATGTTTGATAACCCAGGGCTATTTATTGTAGGTGGTATTTGGATGTTAATTCACGCGAGTTTAATGTTACTTGTTGCTAAATTAATCAAAGCGCCACTGTTTTATATGGCGGTAGGTTCTCAAGCTAATGTTGGTGGCGCTGCATCGGCTCCTGTTGTGGCTGCAGCTTTTCACCCATCACTTGCACCCGTAGGTGTTTTATTAGCTGTATTGGGTTATGGCGTAGGTACATATATGGCCTATATTTGTGGACTAATGATGCAAGCCGTTGCACCTTAAGGATAAACAATGAATAAAAATATTATTAATGTTCAATCAGTAGAAGTTTCAAACGATAAGCCATTTGTATTATTTGGTGGTATGAATGTGTTAGAGTCTCGCGATTTAGCTATGCGTATTGCTGAGCATTATGTTGAAGTGACACAAAAGCTTGGTATTCCATACGTTTTTAAAGCGTCATTTGATAAAGCTAATCGCTCGTCTATCAATTCATACCGTGGCCCAGGTATGGAAGAGGGTTTAAAAATTTTTGAAGAAATTAAAAATACCTTTAACGTGCCTTTAATTACTGACGTTCATGAACCGCATCAAGCACTACCGGTATCTGAAGTAGTCGATGTGATTCAACTACCTGCCTTTTTAGCCCGACAAACAGACTTGGTGGTTGCAATGGCAAAAACAGGTGCGGTTATTAATATTAAAAAACCACAGTTTTTAGCACCTCATGAAATGCGTCATATTATTAAAAAGTTTAATGAAGCGGGTAATGATAAGATTATTTTATGTGAACGCGGATCAAGCTTTGGTTATAACAACTTAGTTGTTGATATGTTAGGCATGGATGATATGAAGCAACAGGCTCCAGTTATTTTTGATGCAACTCATGCCTTACAACGCCCTGGTGGCCGAGCCGATTCTGCCGATGGTAGACGTGCACAAGCAACTGAGCTTGCTAGAAGTGGTATTGCATTAGGGATAGCGGGTTTATTTATCGAGGCGCATCCAGAACCAGCCAAAGCTAAATGTGATGGTCCTTGTGCTTTACCTTTAGCAAAGCTAGAAGCTTATCTAACTCAAATGAAAGCAGTAGATGATTTAGTTAAAAGTTTTGAGCCGTTAGATACTACCGGTTAATTGTCAATATCACCAAAAACAAAAAAGAGCTTAATAGCTCTTTTTTTTGCTTTAATAAATGATAGCAATTCCAATAAATATATAAACACTCACTAAATAGAAATGGTATGAAATTAATTATGTGCGTTTAGTAATTCTCTTGCATTTGTTAACGTTGCCTTGCTTATATTATTACCTCCCAATAAACGTGCAATCTCGTCAGCACGACCATTTTTATCTAGCGCTAGCATTTGAGTAGAGGTTTGCTGTCCGTCTGTTTGCTTTGAAACAAAAAACTGTTGATGCCCTGAGCTGGCGACTTGAGGCAAATGTGTCACACATATGACCTGAGTCGACTTTCCTAGTTGTCGTAATAATTCACCTACAGATGCTGCTGTCGGACCTGATATTCCTACATCAACTTCATCAAAAATAAGCGTTGGCGTCGTCACTTTACCTGCAATAATAACTTGGATTGCAAGGCTTATTCTAGATAATTCACCGCCTGATGCGACTTTTGCTAATGCTTGTAAAGGTTGCCCTGGGTTTGTTGATACTAAAAACTCAATACTATCAGAGCCAAATTTATTAGGTGTTAAGTCAGTTTGATAATGTATATCTATTTTAAAGCAGCCGTGCTCCATTGAGAGTTGATGCATACTTGCACTAATTAACTTATTGAGTGTTTGGGCTGCAAATTGTCTACTATCACTAAGTAATTGAGTATGCAACTGATATTCAGTTAGCGAATCTTCAATTAATGCTTCTAACTCTTCAATTCTTGCGTTGTTAGAGCTAATATTATTAAGTTTTGATACTAAATCTTGATGAAGTTGGTACAAGTCTTCTGGTTTTGTATGGTGCTTTCTTGCCAAGTTAAGGGCTTGGCTCATGCGCTCTTCTACTTCGATAAATCTGCTTGGGTCGCAATCTGTACTATCCTGATAGTGACGTATCTCTGTCGCAGCCTCTTCAATTTGAATACTCGCTTCAACTAATAGTTCGCTAATAGGCGAAAGCGCTTTATCAATAGCGGATAGCTCTGAAAATTGGTTTGCACTTTGTTGTACAAAGGTAAATGCATTCGCGCCGTCTTGATCATATAACTGAAGTAATTGCTGCTGACATGCGCTTATTAGTGTTTGGCTATGACTTAGTTTTTTGTGCTCAGTCTCTATTTGTTCAAATTCTCCATCATGTAAGGAGAATTCATCTAACTCTTGAACTTGATATTCAAGTAGTTGAAGTTGCGCTTGTTGTTGTGCATGTTGCTCGCTTAGCTGTTTAAATTCTTTTCTTAACTTATTGTAATTCCCATAAGCGATGCTCACATTTTGTTGTAAATTTAAGTGCCCAGCATATTCATCAAGTAAATGTAATTGGTGTTCGGGTCTAGTTAACAGCTGATGGGCATGTTGTCCATGAATAGAGATTAAATACTGACCTAATGTTTTAAGTTGGCTTGCAGTGACAGCAATGCCATTAATATAACCTTTACTTCGGCCATTTTTATTTACTACTCTGCGGATCAAACATTCAGTATCACTGCTGAGGTCATTATCTTGTAAAAACTGCTTTGCTTCAGGAAGATTGTGTATATCAAATTGCGCGCTTACTTGTGCTCGCTCACAACTTGGCCTTACAACAGAGGCTTCAGAGCGCTCTCCTAAGCATAATGATAAAGCATCAATTGCGATTGATTTACCTGCACCCGTTTCTCCCGTTATGGTGGTCATTCCAGGGCCCCATTCGGCATTGAGTTTATCAACGATTGCAAAATTTTCGATTTCGAGAGAAATTAACATGCTGTTTATCCATACAGTATCTATACTGGTAATTTATACAGTAAATTTAAATTTAGCAAGTATATGACTAAATATTTTTTATTCTAGAGCGTAAAAAGGTTAGAAAAAATATAGAATATTATGACTTTTGGCTTTTAACCTGCTGATATAAAAATAGGAAACTACATATGAACATCGATCTGAATCTATCTTTAAAACAGTGGTTTGGTTTTGATTCTTTTCGCCAAGGACAAGAACAAACAATTAAACAGCTTTTAAATGGTCAATCATCACTAGCTATTTTCCCTACAGGATCAGGTAAAAGTTTGTGTTATCAGCTAAGTGCAATTCATTTACCACATTTAACTTTAGTTGTTTCTCCGTTATTGGCCTTAATGAAAGATCAATTAGAGTTTTTAGCAAAAAAAGGCATAAAAGCGGCGAGCATTGATTCAACTTTAACTGCAGAACAAAACAAGCAGGTAATGAGTGATGTGCGTTCTGGGTATACAAAGATATTAATGGTTTCAGTTGAACGGTTTAAAAATGAACGGTTTAGGCAGTTTATTCAATCTATTGATGTATCTATGTTAGTTGTAGATGAAGCGCACTGTATTTCTGAATGGGGTCATAATTTTAGGCCTGATTATTTAAAACTGCCTGATTATCGTAAGCAACTTAATATTCCCCTTACGTTACTTTTAACCGCTACAGCAACAAAAAAAGTTAAAAAAGACATGGCTGCGCGATTTAATATTTTACCTGAACATGTCATTCAAACCGGTTTTTATCGTAATAATTTAGATTTATCTGTTATTCCAGTCACAACTGAAAATAAAAATAATATGTTACTTGATGTGGTTAATATTCAGTCCGGCTCAGGTATTGTTTACGTTACTTTACAGCACAGTGCTGAGCAAGTTGCACAATTTTTAAAGTCTCATAATATCAATGCATGTGCTTATCATGCTGGTTTTGATAGTGACTTAAGGAATCGTATTCAAAACGATTTTATGAATGATAAAATTCAGATTGTAGTTGCAACAATTGCATTTGGTATGGGTATAGATAAATCAAATATTCGATTTGTGATCCATCATGACTTACCTAAATCTATAGAAAACTACTCTCAAGAAATAGGCCGAGCTGGCAGAGATGGATTAAAATCTCAGTGTTTTACGCTAGCTAACTTAGATGGCATCAATACCGTTGAGAATTTTGTATTTGGCGATACGCCAGAGATAAATAGTATTAAATACATAATAGATAATATGCTTGCTGAAAATGATAATGCACAGTGGGAGTTGCAAACAACAGGTTTATCAAATGCCAGTAATATAAAACAACTTCCCTTAAAAACATTATTAGTTCAATTAGAGTTATTAAATGTTATTAAACCTATGTATTCATACTTTGCAGAGTTTAAATTTAAGTTCTTACACGACAAACAACAAATTTTATCGGGTTTTTCACAAGAAAGAGCAACATTTTTATCTGAAATTTTCAAACATACACAATTTAAAAAAGTATGGGGAACCCTCAATTTTGACAGTTTATATCAAGATTATGGCTGTGAAAGAGGTCGAGTTGTCAGTGCTTTAGATTATTTAGCTGAACAAGGACTGATAGAGCTTGAGACTAAACGTATTACTGAAGTCTTTAATATTGATGTAAATAAGCTCAGTGAACCAAATCTTACGCAAAGTCTATACGATTATTTCTCTGATAAAGAGCAAAAAGAAATAAAACGCATTGCCACCTTAGTTAGGTTTTTCGAGCTCAATACGTGTTTAAGCCATAATTTAGCTTTGTATTTTGATGACCATAACTCACCTGAAAACTGTGGACATTGTAGTGTCTGTAGAGGGCAGGTTGCTCAATTAGCATATTCAAAAAAATCAGAATTTCCACAGGATGATTTTTTAATTAAGGTATTAAGTGAATTTAAAAACCACTTGAGTGATAAAGTGTCACATGAGCTTACAATAGGGATATACAGTCGATTTTTAGCAGGGATCAGTATTCCATTGTTTGCACGAAATAAAGTTAAAAAGTTATCGGGTTTTGCATCATGTGAAAATTTAAGATTCCAAGACATTCAAAATAAAATTGCTGGTTTAACTTTTTAATTATTAATACGGTATCTTAAAAAACCAGTCCAAACAGCTAGCGTCCTTATCATCTGATAAGGACTTTTTTATAGAAATTATGATTTTCACTTGAATTTAGTTTTTTCCTACCCCATATCTACTTCATAAATGATACAAACTACAAATACTCAGCATTGATATAGCTGGAGTATGATTTATTAAAGATATATGGAAACCTCAATGACGGCTGAATTAAATAAAGAAAACCATTCGTTTGGAACAGATGCAAAACAAATCCTAAATTTAATGATCCATTCTTTATATTCAAATAAAGAAATTTTCTTACGTGAGCTTATCTCTAATGCATCAGATGCGGCAGATAAATTACGTTTCTTAGCACTTTCTGATGGTAATTTATATCAAGGTGATGCTGAATTAAAATTGACAATCAGCACTGATGAAGCTGCAGGCACAGTAACCATTTCAGATAACGGTATTGGTATGAACCGTGATGAAGTGATTAGCTCTTTAGGCACAATTGCAAAATCAGGCACTGCAGAATTTTTTGAAAACTTATCTGGCGACCAAGCTAAAGATTCACAATTAATTGGTCAATTTGGTGTTGGTTTTTACTCTGCATTTATCGTTGCTGATTCAGTAACAGTACGTACTCGTAAAGCCGGTGAAGAAAAAGCGGTTGAATGGCATTCAAAAGGCGAAGGTGAATACACATTAGCTGAAATTGAAAAAGAAAGTCGTGGTACTGAAATCACGCTTCATTTAAAAGAAGAAGAAAAAGAATTTGTAGATGGCAATCGTCTACGTGGCATAGTAACTAAATATGCTGATCATATTTCTATCCCAGTACAAATGTTTAAAGATGAAGTACCTGAGTCTGACGGTCCTGATGGCGAAAAGATTGCTGCAGTACCAGCCGAGTGGGAAACAATTAACAAAGCAACAGCACTTTGGACTTTAGATAAATCAGAAATTGAAGAGTCTGAATATAAAGAATTTTACAAACATGTAAGCCATGATTGGGAAGAGCCTCTAACTTGGACGCACAATAAAGTAGAAGGTAAGTCAGAATATACTAGCCTACTTTATATCCCTAAAAAAGCACCATTTGATTTATGGAATCGTGACCATAAAAGTGGTTTAAAACTGTATGTTCAACGTGTATTCATTATGGATGATGCTGAACAGTTTATGCCTAGCTACTTACGTTTTGTAAAAGGTTTATTAGATTCAAATGATTTACCATTGAACGTATCTCGTGAAATATTACAAGATAACAAAACAACACAAACTATCCGTAAGGGTTGTACATCTCGTATTATTAAAATGCTTGATCGTATGGGTAAAAACAAACCTGAAGATTACCAAGTATTCT
>Ga0209395_1006732_pt1 | contig 12303 bp, 9 predicted proteins | sample GOMGulsemesocosm_3_FD_184635 | JGI IMG/M metagenome (GOLD analysis project Ga0209395, IMG submission 184635) | Methane-oxidizing microbial communities from mesocosms in the Gulf of Mexico - GOM9D Gulf of Mexico (SPAdes) (version 2) | ecosystem: Environmental > Aquatic > Marine > Cold seeps... | reverse complement strand
AAAGTCACCACCAACGCCAACAAGCTTTTCCGCCAAATTCGCGAAACACTAGAGCAGGTCGAGCCCTAAGCGCTATTAATCAAGCCCAGTAGGGACTACAGACTGAAGATAACACTAGCGTATTTAGTCCTGAATTTTTCCGCTACAACCCCTCTTGCACAGGTGAATGCTGCACCGGAGGGGCTGCGTCGGGAATAAAGGCCAAAGCTACTGAGTTAATGCAATACCGTTGCCCTGTGGGCTGCGGGCCGTCATCAAATACATGCCCAAGATGCTCACCACATTTAGACAACACCTCTACACGCTTCATACCCCAGCTGTAGTCAGTCTTTAATACTATATTTTTCTTGTCCAGAGCTTCCCAAAAACTGGGCCAGCCAGTGCCTGATTTATATTTATGCTCCGAGCGAAACACGGGGATTTGACAGCCAGCTGTTACAAAAACACCCTTGCGCTGCTCACCAAGTAACTCGCCGGTATGTGGTCGCTCAGTCCCCCCGCGCCACATCACTTTATACTGCAGCGGGGTTAAAAGCTGTTTCCAGGTCGTCGCAGGAATCGTCTCCAACTCGCGCCCCTCTGCCAGCAACACCTTAGCCTCCGTTACACTGAGTGTCGCCGCCGCTGTCTCATCACTCTCCCATAGCCAGGCACTCACCACCGGCGCATAAAAGACAGAACCAGCACCCGCCAATATAACGCCGCAGACAGTCGTACGTGTAAGCCAAGTTGTTAGCTTGGCCAACGGACGAGCATTAAATCGATAACTTTCCACAGGTAGCCCTCAATCACACACGAGATCATTTACATTCATCGCTATCTTAGAGGGACGAACCAAGAAATAATTCCCCTAGCATTGGAATTCAGCTGCTTTAGATTTATGGGAAGCGAACGATAGCAATAAGGAACCCCAACTAAGAACCCCAAGTGAGCAAGCCTCAGAGAGCAGAGCCGCTGGCATCGCCCGGCGTGACGTCGCGCTGACGGGCGGCATCGGACGCCTCACGAACATCCTCGGCAGCCCGCCTTGCCGCTTTATTATCAAATAATTTATGAAACTCAATCTTAGGGTCAGACCAAGCCCCGGTCATTTGATAACTAACACTGGCCACCTTATCAACCTGCCGCTTAAACAGCTTACTCACGGCGTAAACCCCAGCCGCAACAGGTAAACCCCCAGCAAAAGCCGCTATAAGAGTTGCATTGCCTCCCACGGGAAGGGTTGCCACCATGGAGGTATCGAGCGTCTCATGATTTAGATCAATCTGCCCTCCCATTTGCAAACTCGCCGATGGCGTATCAACCTTAATCGGTTCTACTAAAAACATCTGACCCTGCGCAAAGCTCAGGCGGCCATCGATCGAGTCAAACGCCATGCCACCCTTATAGAGATCCGAGAAATCCAAGCGTAAACGTCTGGCCCAACTGTCGAAGTTAAACAGCCCAAATAGACGCAATAAAGCATTACTGGCTCTGCCGGTATTTTTGAAAAAACGCCCCTTTTCAATATCCATAAGCACGTCGCCCTCTAACCCAGCCAGAGACGCCGCAGCAGGCGATCCAAGCCAAGTCAGGTCACCGACCAACCTCGCACGTTTCGATTCCAACGCTTTAGACTGTCCCCATGATTCAAAGACTCTAACTAGGTCTGAGCTCGATACCATGCCACTGAAGTGACTGACGTCGCCACCGTCGGTACGCAGCCAGGTAAACTCAGCGCCGCCCTTATCAGCTTTAGGCTTAGCCCCCAGCTGAGCCCCTCGTATATCGGCTTGCAGCTGAGTCACCGTAACGCCACTCTCGACAGGCCGCAGTAAAAATGACCAACGACCCAAGTCATCTTCGCCGAGCATGACTTCACGCGCGGAAAAATCCACAGGGATTAAATCGCGTGGATCTACGCTCGCCAATGGGTCACTAAAGGCCACTGGCGCCTGTACTTCTTTGCCCTGTTCAGCCTCGGCGGATAACGCCACAGGCCAACGTAAATAATCCAAATCAAGCTGCAGCGGTTTATTGTCAAACCACAACAGCTCACCCGCCAATATTGGGTGATCCAACACCAGCTGCCAGCCATGGGGAATGGCTTGCCCCACAACACTCAACTGCTCAAAGCGGTAATCCCCCCACCCCAACGCCTCCAAGTTCAGCGCCAATTGAATCTCACTGGGCTCTGCAGGGCTGACGATGTTTGATGAATAAGTCCTCGTATAGCCCCCATAACGCTCAAAAACATCAAGCCAGTCACTGACATTAGCGCTTGAAACATCACCCTCAATGAATAAACCCGACTCAGGTAATTCGGCAGCGGTCATCGCTACAAGCGCCGAATTTTCTGTGCTCAGCCTCACCAGTCCCTGATTCATCTGACCATCAGCCAATCCCATACCCACGCTAACAAGGTTGTGATAATCAATGCGGTAAAACTGTTGAACCGACTGAACCTCGATATTGGCCGCAAAAGGCACTGCAGTTTGCGCAGCCTTACCATAGGGGGCAGGTAAATTAACACCTACCCCTTGCAGGTCTGACTCAAACGCCAACAACAGCTTCTCATCACGCCCTTCAGCACTGGCCGGCACCGTGATACTGGCTCGAACATGCGCTTGTCCCTCGGCAAAGCCCATCTCAGGTCGTCGCAACCATGCCCCTAAGGGCTGCATAGCAACCGGGCCCTGCAAATCGATTAACGTACGAAATTGCTGGCCCACAGGCTCTGAACTCAGCGTCGCGGTCAGCGGCTGCTGCCAGAGCATCGCCTTGAGCCCCTCCGACTCCAGCCCCGCCAGAGAGGAATAACGCACCGCCCCTGAGACGTTATCTAGTGTCAAACCTAGGTCGGCGATACTCAACTGAGCGTCGCCTAGTTGCACACGAACATCCTGACGATGCCCTGGCTGTCCCGCCGCAAGAGGAATGCTCAGCTCCACAGCCGCGGACATTTCCCCCTCTAACTGCCACGAATCAAACGCACTGCCCAAGAGTGACCGCAAAGGCGTGTCAACCAAAACACTCAAGCCGTCAGCAGCTGAGCCCTGCAGTTGTCCATCAATGGACAGCAGGCTGCCCTCGCCAACGGGGCTGTGCACTTGCAGCTCAACGCCGACATCAGCCACCTGACTGTTCAATAGAGAACCGCTGTCGACAAACCCTTGGAAAAGGCCGTCATCCAAATTCAAGAAACCAGAAAAATTACTCAAGGCAGGCCACTTGGGGTCAAATTTCAATTCGCTGGCCTGCGTATTGATGCCCAACTGTACCGTGCGTGCCGCAGTGCTCGCGAGGCCAAAGTAGCCACGCATGAGGAAACTCGCCTGCGGAACCTCGCCCGCCACCAGCGCAGAGTCCAGCCACTCCCGCAACGACTGCGGAACGATATAAGGTACTAAGGTGTTGTGCTGAGTGACCTCACTGCCCTGCAGGCCCAGCTGCAGCGTCAGCTCGCTCGGCCGGCTCTTCGGAGCAAAAGGAGCATCTAAGAAAAAATAGCCATTGATCTCGCCTACCTCCCCCCGCGCCTGCAGCAAACCGCTGTTCACCAGCACTTGATTGGCTTCAGTATCGACCGACCAAGCCACTTGCCCGTTAACCTGCTCCAGATCTATTGGCTGGCGGTAAACATCGGGGAAAAACATTTGAAAACCACGGTCGCTGGCGATATCCACGTAGCCTGCCAAAGCCCCAGTGTCGAGATAACCATCAAGCTTCTGTATACCAGGAATACCCTTGCGCGCATGGCTAGAAACTTGATTTAAGTTAGCCGCCAACCGAAAAGCCAGCGGTTCAGCCTGCGGTATGTCGACACGTAAGTGCTCCAAGTCACCACGTGGTTGTAAATCTGCCAACAATCGTCGAATCGGCTCAGATAGCTGCGGTTGTTGCAACAGCAAGGCAAGCCAAGGCTCCAGAGGCAATTCAGGTAGGCGCAGCTGCCACACATTGCTATCGGGGCGCGACGACAAGGCGACATTAAGCGTTGGGCTCACGCCATCGAACCAGTTAATATGCGCATCCTGAAGCCCCAGTCTCACACCGTCTGTCGAATTCCAACTGCCAGTAAACTGCGTACTCAGTTGAGTGGGGATACGCTGCACACTTAATTCATCAGCCGCCCCCTTTGGAGCACGCCCCAAGCTCAACTCACCCTCAATAGTAATGCCTTGCTGCGCCGAAGAATGCAACCACAGGCGCGTCGATAACTCGCTCGCCTGCAGCGCTGGAAGTGTCTCTAGAAATGGCGATATAAGCGCTAAGTTATCCTGCAACACGACCCGATCAAGCTCGAGGTAACCACTCCCAACAAACTCTTCAACATCACGGGGATCACCGTCGCCCTCGAAAACAAAATCCAGCACGGTGCGCTGCTGAGCATCTTGCATATCACCGCTAAAGCGATGAAACCCATCTTGATTTTGCAGCAATATATTGGATAGTCGAAGTCGCTGAGTCGCACCTGTGCGCAACTGAAAATCAAGATTTATGGCTTGTAGGCGAACATAGCGACCGATCAATAGCGCATCAATAGGGTTGCGGGAAGAACCATCTGCGGAACTTTTAGGTCGGTCTGTAAAACCGCTAAGGCCCCAACGATCATCTTGCCCTTGCTCAAGGGTCAAGTCGACGCCATCTAATTCAACCTGCCACATTTGAATGCGGCCAGCCACTAGGCTTGCCAGCAGGTCTATTTGAGCATCAGCCCGCTCAACACTGATGACCTGTTTGCCATCAGGCCCCATGAAATGCAAACCGCCCAAGCGCAATTCAGGACGTAAGCCAGACCATTGTAAATTCAACTGTTCGGCAGTAATGCTCACACCCAGCTGCTCACCGAGGTAGCCACTGATCACCTCTTTATTCTCAGCAACCAACGGCGACACCATCCGCGCCACCTGCACGAGAACCGCGCACAGAATGGTCAAGATGGCCACCAACGCCCAAAACTTTTTTGCCAACCAGCGTGTGTATAACATCATAAGTTAAACAAGAATTATGTCGTATTGTTCCTGGCTGTAAACCGCTTCAACCTGAAACTCAATGGTGCAACTGATAAACGCCTCGAGATCCGCCACATTATCGGACTCCTCATCCAGCAACCGGTCAATGACCACCGACGATGCCAGCACAAGAAACTTTTCATTGTTGTAGGCCCGCGCCTCACGCAGGATCTCTCGAAAAACCTCATAACATATCGTCTCAGGCGATTTGAGCGTTCCACGCCCTTTACACACAGAGCAGGGCTCACACATCACCTGCCCCAGTGACTCGCGCGTGCGCTTACGGGTCATCTCAACCAAGCCCAATTCCGACACCCCGGTGAGCGACATTTTTGTATTGTCACGCTCCATCATTCGCTCCAGTGTGCGCAACACTTGACGTTGATGCTCGGAGTCCTTCATATCAATGAAATCGAGAATAATAATGCCGCCCAGGTTGCGCAGGCGCAGCTGCCTAGCAATGGCCGTGGCTGCTTCGAGGTTGGTTTTGAAAATAGTTTCCTCAAGGTTTCGATGACCGACAAAAGCGCCGGTATTGACGTCTACGGTGATCATTGCCTCTGTCTGCTCAATAATTAAATAACCACCTGATTTGAGTTCGACTTTTTTATCCAACGCTTTTTGGATCTCATCTTCTACGCCGTAGAGTTCAAACAGTGGTCGCTCACCTGGGTAGTGCTCGAGTCGCTCCTTGATCTCTGGCGCGTAACGCTCGGAGAACGACTGCATTTTACCCAGCACTTCACGTGAATCGACGCGTACTTTTTCAATATAGGGTTTCACTAGGTCACGCAACGTGCGCATGAATAAAGGCAGGTCTTCGTGTACCACCGAGCGTGGCTGAGCCTGCTTTATCCGCTCCTCTATTTCCCCCCAGAGGCGATATAAGAACGGTATATCAGCGCACAGCTCCTCATCGCCAACACCTTCCGCGACGGTGCGGATAATAAACCCTCCAACACAGGGGTCGCCCGGCTGACTCAAGGCCGCCATGCTGGTCTCAACCAGGGACTTTAAACGCTTGCGCTCATCCTCTTTGTCGATCCGAGCCGAGATACCAATGTGCCGAGTCTGTGGCATATACACTAAATAGCGCCCAGATATCGATAGGTGGGTTGTGAGTCTCGCGCCTTTCGTACCGATCGGGTCTTTGACTACCTGAACAACCAAAGACTGGCCTTCGCGCACAATTTCACGAATGTCGGCAACCGCCGCATTGCGATCCTCCATCCCCTCTTCATCGAGCACAGCAATATCTTGTGCGTGAATAAAGCCCGCACGGTCTAGGCCAATTTCGACAAACGCCGCCTGCATACCCGGCAACACCCGTACGACCTTGCCCTTAAAAATATTCCCAACAAAACCACGCCGCTGGGTGCGCTCTATGTGCACCTCTTGCAGCATGCCATTTTCAACCAACGCGACACGCGTTTCAGTGGGTGACGCGTTAACCAGTATCTCTTCACTCATAGAGGAGCAACCTTATATCTGTGACAAACAGCAGCAACAGCAACTGCTTAAAATAATGATCGCGAGCAGTACCGCTCTAGCGATTCACGGGCATCAGTTTTACAGGTGGCATTCGCCTCATGCTTCGCACTGCCAGTAGGGAATATCAAAGTCACTGAGTAAACCTTGGGTTTCAGCCAGAGGCAATCCAACAACACCGCTGTAGCTACCAGTTATGTGCTCAACAAAGACGGCAGCCAGCCCCTGAATACCGTAGCCACCAGCCTTGCCCTGCGGCTCTCCAGTATTCCAGTAACGTTCCATCTCATCTTCAAGTAACGTTCGAAAGCGCACTTCGCTGACAACCACCCGCAGCGCCTGCCGCCCATCGGACGTCACAGCAAGCGCGGTCATTACCTGGTGAGTACGCCCTGACAACGCCCTTAACATGGCCAAGCCTTGGGCTTTGCCGCTGGGTTTTTCCAAAACATCAGTGCCCAGAATCACAATAGTATCTGCCCCCAAAACGGGCTTGCGAGCCACCCCCCGTGCCAGGACCGCGTCATAGCCAGCCTGCGACTTGGCGCTGGCCAAGCGTGACACATAGTCCATGGGCGCTTCCTGCTCGTCCCGCGCCTCGATAACATCAACGTCGAGCACTTGGAAGTGCACGCCAATCTGGGCCAGCAGTTCACGTCTACGTGGTGATTTGGAAGCAAGGTAAAGGTCAGTCATAAAGTATAGCCATCGCAGCCGCACAGATCTGGCAGGTTGTTTATTTTCGGCACGTTATTCTAGCGTCACCATTGTACACCCAGCCCCCGTTAAGACCCTGATTATCGAACGGCCAAGGCGCCCGTTAATTCACCCGTAGACGTAAACGCAAACGGTTAAGATAGAGGTACAGAAAAGGCCAGACTAGGGCGCTGGCCAGTGCCGGCATTAAAAACACCAGTGACGGAGGAGTACTTCCAGACAAACTATGTACCCAGTTACTCACCAACTGCTGCAGACCAACAATTAAAAACACAAAAGCCGATTGCTGCCAGAGTGCGTAGCGACGAACACGCTGATACGAAAGCATGCAAACATAGCTGACAACCATTAACGCCAAGGCGTGCTGACCCAGCATGCTGCCCACCAAAAGATCAACCGCACACCCCAATAACCATAGGCGTAATAAGCTGAGCTGCTGAGGCATGACCAACACCCAGTAGATGACCAACAGCGTGATAAATTCAGGCCTCAACCAACTCAGCGCCGCCCCCACGGGGAAAACGGTCAAGAAAAGGGCTAACACAAAGGTCGTCGTGATCAACCAGCGATTATGTGCCTTGATTAACACCACCGCTTAAAGCTCCCCCACATCGGCGGTCTTACTACCAAATACCAACAATACGTGCCGACTGCGGTTTAGGTGTGCTTTCGGTTGCACGACCACACGGGCAAATGGTTGACCTGGGTCATTAACCACCGAGGTGACTTCTGCCACTGGGTAACCCTCTGGAAAGCGCTGCCCCAAACCTGAGCTCACCAGAAGATCACCAACGCGTACATCCACAGTATTGGATACATGCCTTAAAGTTAAGCGGTAGAGATCACCAACACCTTGGGCTACTGCACGTACTCCGTTGCGGCTGATCTGCACTGGCAGTGCGTGAGTGGCGTCGGTAATCAACAGAACCTGAGAGGTCAACTCGTTCACCTCAACCACTTGTCCCATCAAACCCTCTGCGTCAAGCAGCGGCTGCCCTAGGCCCACACCGTGACGACGCCCCTTATTGATGACAACTCGATGGGTTAGAGGGTCCGGCGACACACCGACCAGCTCCGCCACTAGGACTCGATCCTTGATCATTTCCGCGGAGTTCAATAGTTGACGCAGGCGCACGTTTTCAGCGGCAAGGCTCGCCATCTGCTGTTGCTTGCGCTTATGAATCAGCAGCTCAGCCCGCAGTGCGTCGTTATGCTCTTGCAACTGATCTCGGCTTAAAACACTTTCCTGCCCCCAGGCCAGCAGTCGACTCGGTAGATCCGTCACAAGATAAAAAGGGCTGGCAAAGGAACCCAGCACGGAGCGCACAGGGGTTAATAAATCTGTGTAAACATTCAAGAGAATGAGCAACAGGGCGGCGGCCCCCAGGCTGATGACCCGCGAAGCAATGGAGGGGCCCTTGGTGAACAGCGGTTTGATTGCCGGTACTCCTTATCCGTTTTATCCGTTGTAACGGGTTACTTAATCTGCAGACCGCCAACTCTCGGGCCTGTAAACTAAAAAGCGCCGCAATGCGGCGCTTTAATATTTGCTGTGATTACTCAGCTGGATAGCAGGTCGATACTTCGCCCATCCATCATCTCCATGGCTTTACCGCCACCACGCGCGACACAGGTCAAAGGATCTTCGGCCACAATCACGGGCAGGCCCGTCTCCTCTGTAAGTAAGCGATCGATATCACGTAGCAACGCGCCGCCGCCCGTCAACACGATACCACTCTCGGCAATGTCCGAGGCCAATTCCGGCGGAGACTGCTCCAAAGCACTTTTGACGCCCTGAACAATACCGGCGAGCGTTTCCTGCAGGGCTTCCAAGATTTCATTGCTGTTGAGGGTAAAACTCCGCGGCACACCTTCTGCTAGGTTGCGACCACGAACGTCGATTTCCCGCACCTCGGAGCCGGCAAACGCACAACCAATCTCTTGCTTAATACGCTCAGCGGTCGCATCACCAATCACACTGCCGTAGTGGCGACGCACATAGTTCACAATGGCTTCGTCAAAGCGGTCACCACCGACTCGAACAGAGTCAGAATAAACCACACCATTGAGAGAGATAATGGCAATCTCAGTGGTACCACCACCAATATCCACCACCATAGAGCCGCTGGCTTCTTCAACTTTTAGGCCTGCGCCAATCGCTGCGGCCATTGGTTCCTCAATCAACCGAACTTCACGTGCACCAGCACCCAAAGCCGATTCACGAATAGCGCGCTTTTCCACCTCAGTCGACAGGCACGGCACACACACCAGCACACGCGGGCTAGGCTGGAACCAAGCCGCTTCGTGTACCTTTTTTATGAAGTGCTGGAGCATTTTCTCAGTCACTTGGAAATCGGCTATCACCCCATCCTTGAGCGGGCGAATGGCTGTAATATTCCCAGGCGTGCGACCCAGCATACGTTTGGCTTCAACACCTACCGCTTCAACAATCTTTTGGCCGTTGTGCTGGCGGATGGCAACTACTGAGGGTTCGTCGAGCACGATACCGCGCTCACGGACATAAATCAGGGTATTAGCGGTGCCTAAATCAATAGACAGATCGTTGGAAAACATTCCCCGAAGGCGCTTAATCATTGACGTGTATTACCTTAAATATGGTCTTTCGCAGTGCGAGCAAAAAAGGAGCTCTGCCTTCCAGATCATGTTCCGTGACTACCTACTTTATTGTTGCGACAGGAGCCTTTTCGGCGGTCTGCCTATTTATGAGTAGCGACGCTTACAAACGATGACCGAGTCAGAGTCCTCGGATTCGACAAACTCTATCAACGGCGGGGATTTAGAGCAAGGCGCAATTGTGGTAACTTAGCGGCCCTAATCACAAATCAACGCTTATTAGGCACATTGATGCGGCCATTTACACAGCCACACAGTCGCCGACCTGATAAGCCACTATTGCGGAGACCAACGTGGATCGTTCAGACATAGCCAAATTGGCTGAACTTACTCGACTGCAGATCACCGACGAGCACGCCGATGCCGTCGCTGACAGCATCAACGATGTCCTGTCACTGGTAGACCAACTACAGGCAGCCGACACCACTGGAGTCGAACCTATGGCGCACCCACTGGACGCCATGCAACGCCTGCGCGCGGATGTCGTCACCGAGGAGAACCAGCGCGAGGCTTTGCAAACCGCAGCCCCAGCCGCTGATGCAGGCTATTTTCTCGTGCCAAAGGTTATCGACTAACGCCACTTTTTACTGGCAGGCTCACCGCTGAGCCGATAACCACCCACTACCGAACCACCAAGGATTGCAGCGCAATGCACAACAAGACCATTGCTGAGCTGGCCCAAGGGCTACGCAACAAAGACTTCTCCAGCGAGGAGTTGACTCGCCATTACCTCGATCGTATCGAGCGACTGGACGGCAACTACAACAGTTTTATTACTGTCACCGGCGAACAAGCCATTGCCCAGGCCAAAGCCGCCGATGAACGTTTGTCCATTGGCGACCAGCCGATTCTCTGTGGCGTGCCCATTGCCCACAAAGACATCTTTTGTACCGATGGCGTGCGCACCAGCTGCGGTTCAAAGATGCTCGACAACTTTGTACCGCCCTACAATGCGGCCATTGTTGATAACTACCTAGCCGCCGGCGCGGTAACGCTAGGCAAGGTCAACATGGATGAGTTCGCGATGGGCTCGTCTAATGAGACCAGCTACTACGGTGCGGTGAAAAACCCCTGGAACACAAACTGTGTACCCGGCGGTTCATCCGGCGGCAGTGCAGCAGCCGTTGCGGCGCACCTAGCCGCGGCTTCTACGGCTTCCGATACCGGTGGTTCCATTCGCCAACCCGCCAGTCTCTGCGGCCTGACGGGTTTGAAGCCTACCTATGGTCGCGTGTCACGCTGGGGCATGATCGCCTACGCCTCAAGCCTTGACCAAGCTGGCCCGATTACCCGTACCGCCGAAGACGCCGCCATCATGCTCAACACCATGGCCAGCTTCGACAAGCGTGATTCGACCTGCGTCGATGAAAGCATTCCAGATTACACCGCCACACTCGGCGACTCCCTTAAGGGGCTGCGCATCGGCGTACCCAAGGAGTACTTCAGCGAAGGTCTTAACGCCGACACGGCGGCGCGCGTACAGGACGCCATCAAAGAGTTTGAAAAACAGGGCGCTACCATCAAAGAGATCAGCCTGCCGCACACACAACTCGCGGTACCGGCTTACTACGTCATTGCACCGGCCGAATGTTCTGCCAACCTGTCACGCTTTGACGGCGTGCGCTACGGCTACCGTTGCGAAAATCCAGCAGACCTGCAAGACCTTTATAAGCGCTCACGCTCCGAAGCCTTCGGCGAAGAAGTCCAGCGCCGCATCATGGTCGGTGCCTACGCATTGTCCGCTGGCTACTACGATGCCTACTACCGCAAAGCGCAACAGGTTCGTCGCCTAGTGAAACAAGACTTCGTCGATGCCTTCGAGGATGTGGATGTCATCATGGGCCCTACAGCCACCGCGCCAGCGTTTGAGTTTGGCGCCATGGCCGGCGACTCCGTAGCCATGTATTTGGAGGACATCTACACCATCGCCATTAACCTGGCGGGCTTACCCGGTCTGTCCATCCCTTGCGGCCTGGTCGACAACAAGCCAGTGGGACTGCAATTGATTGGTAACTATTTCTCAGAAGCCAAGCTGCTCAATGCCGCGCATCAATTCCAGCAGATCACTGACCACCACCAGCAGAGCGCACCGGCGATCGACTAACCCAGAAGAGAGGGGATAAGAACATGGAATGGGAAACCGTCATCGGCCTGGAAGTGCACGTACAACTGGCCACCAAGACCAAAATTTTTTCCGGCGCCAGCACCGCATTTGGTGCTGAGCCTAACACCCAGGCCTGCGCCATTGATCTGGCCATGCCCGGCACATTGCCGGTTGTCAACGAAGAAGCTTACCGCCTAGCGGTGATGTTCGGCTTGGGCATAGATGCAGAAATCAGTAAACGTTCATTCTTTGAACGTAAAAACTATTTCTATCCAGACCTGCCAAAAGGCTACCAGACGACGCAGCTCGACAGTCCAATCGTTGGCCGAGGCCATGTCGACATCCCGCTGGCAAACGGGGGCACTA
>Ga0209395_1006731_pt1 | contig 12305 bp, 9 predicted proteins | sample GOMGulsemesocosm_3_FD_184635 | JGI IMG/M metagenome (GOLD analysis project Ga0209395, IMG submission 184635) | Methane-oxidizing microbial communities from mesocosms in the Gulf of Mexico - GOM9D Gulf of Mexico (SPAdes) (version 2) | ecosystem: Environmental > Aquatic > Marine > Cold seeps... | reverse complement strand
CTGGCCATATTATTGGGCCTCCCCTAATACTGCTTGCTTAAATTCAGGGGGCGATAAGTGACTACCAATACGCATAAAGGTGGCCACACAATTGGCCACCGGCTTGTTTACGTCCCCCTGATGCACCGTACAGCGAGCAAATACCACGTTTTGACTCACCCGATAGGCTTCCGCCAAAGCAAAGATCGATTTATTGGGTTCGGCGGCACGTATGTAGTCAACCCGTAAATCCAGGGTGGGACACAGCTCTATGTCAGGCAGGGCATTCACCACCATAGTGCCGCAGGCGGTATCCATTAAGGTGGTTAATACGCCGCCGTGAATGACCCCGGTGGACGGGTTGCCCACGTGGCTTTTGTTATAGGGCAATTCTATGGTTAGAGATTGAGCAGTGGCTGCAAAGATTTTCATACCCAATACCTGAGTGTGTTTTAACATACCAATAAAACGGGCCGCTCGACCAAAATAGGGATTGTCTTCGCTCATGTATTATCTCAGTGAGGTGTGAACATCATCTTTTAAGAATAGACAATTTTCACAGGGCAGGAAATTGCGCGCTTTATACAACATTTTACGCCACACTCCTAGCAACTCCCCATGAGTGTCAGTATTTACGAGTTAACTTGATGGTATCGGTTAGCTACCTCGAGCAGGGCTTTATATTGCTAGAATGCTGCCTATCACCCTCGCCCCATAACGCACCCTGGAAAACGCTCCTGCATTTCCAAGATACCGTACTTCCTGTACGTAAAAAGCCCTCTTGCGAGGGCTTTTAAATGGAGTACGTTTAAGTTTAGGGTCTACCAGCCGGTCTTTTCCTTTAATGCCGCACCGATATCTGCCAAGGAGCGTACTGTGGTCACGCCGGCGTCTTGCAAGGCTGCAAATTTTTCCTCTGCCGTACCCTTACCACCAGAGATAATGGCACCGGCATGGCCCATGCGTTTACCAGCAGGGGCGGTCACTCCGGCAATGTAGGAAACCACAGGTTTTGTGACATTTGCCTTGATGTAAGCGGCCGCTTCTTCTTCGGCGCTGCCACCAATTTCACCAATCATGACGATGGCTTCGGTAGCCGGGTCTTCCTGGAACAGCTTCAACACATCAATGAAGTTAGAGCCGGGGATAGGATCCCCCCCAATACCCACACAAGTGGACTGGCCAAAACCGAAATCGGTGGTTTGCTTAACCGCTTCATAGGTCAAGGTGCCAGAACGGGAAACGATACCCACTTTACCGGGCAGATGAATGTGTCCCGGCATAATCCCAATTTTGCATTCACCCGGTGTAATCACACCAGGGCAGTTTGGCCCAATCAGGGTCACACCCAGTTCATCACACTTAACCTTGCACTCAAGCATATCCAAAGTGGGTATACCTTCGGTGATGCATACCACCAACTTAACCCCTGAATTTGCCGCTTCCAAAATGGAGTCTTTGCAAAATGGGGCAGGCACATAAATTACCGACGCGTCAGCACCGGTGGCCGCCACTGCTTCTTGCATTGTATTAAAAACAGGCAGCCCTAAATGGGTAGTGCCGCCTTTGCCAGGCGTTACCCCACCCACCATGTTTGTGCCGTATTCAATGGCTTGTTCGCTATGGAATGAACCCTGGCTACCGGTGAAACCCTGGCACAACACTTTGGTATTTTTATCAATCAATATGCTCATGATGTCTTCCCTGCCGCTTTAACAACTTGCTCAGCTGCATCGGTTAAACTGGTGGCGGCAATAATATCCAAGCCGGATTCTTTTAACTTTTGCGATCCTAACTCGGCATTATTACCCTCCAGGCGAACCACCACAGGTACTTTTACGCCCACTTCTTGTATGGCACCAATTATTCCTTCGGCAATCATGTCACATCGAACAATGCCACCAAAAATATTCACCAGTACGGCACTGACCTTGTCGTCGGATAAAATTATTTTGAAAGCTTCGGCAACACGCTCTTTAGTAGCGCCGCCGCCCACATCCAGGAAGTTGGCTGGGTCGCCACCATGAATTTTCACTATGTCCATGGTGCCCATGGCCAATCCGGCGCCGTTGACCATACAGCCAATGTTGCCATCCAATGCCACGTAATTTAATTCCCAGGATGCCGCTTCTGCTTCACGGGCATCTTCCTGACTGGGATCTTGCATCGCCACTAATTCAGGATGGCGATACAAGGCATTACTGTCGATACCAAGCTTGGCGTCCAGACAATGCAAATTGCCTTCAGATGTAATCACCAGGGGATTGATTTCCAATAAGGCCAAATCCTTTTCAACAAACAGCTTGGCCAAACCTAAAAATATTTTGGTGAACTGTTTAATTTGATCGCCTTTTAAACCCAGCTTAAATGCCAGATCACGACCCTGATAAGGCTGAGCCCCAGTTAAAGGATCCACTGTGGCCTTTAGAATTTTTTCAGGTGTCTCATGAGCGACTTTTTCAATTTCTACCCCACCTTCGGTGGACGCCATGAAGACAACTTTGCGTGTAGAACGATCAACCACCGCCCCTAAGTATAATTCCTGATCAATATCGGTCAGGTCTTCTACCAAAATCTTACTGACCGGCTGACCCTTTGCATCAGTTTGATAAGTGACCAGGTTTTGGCCTAGCCATTTTTGGGCAAAGGCTTTTACTTCTTCGGTACTTTCAACCAGTTTAACCCCACCCGCCTTACCTCGACCGCCGGCATGCACCTGAGCTTTCACCACCCATTTATTACCGCCAATTTTTTTCGCCGCGGCTACCGCCTCCTCAGGCGTATCAACTGCGATACCACTTGAAACAGGCAAACCGTACTCAGCAAAAAGCTGCTTGCCCTGATATTCGTGTAAATTCATTAGGACCTCTTGGTGCTTACATCAACAAAAATGTGCATTTACAACTTTGCTGCACAGCCGTATAGATTTTTATATCAAAAACTTAAGATAAAAGACACCATCATAATAAAAACCAACGAGTATAAAGCTACCCACTTAACGGTAGATTACGCCAACTGCAATGACTGTCTTTTAATGTCTAGCCATTTTGGCTTTGAAAAGCAAAAAAGTAAATACTGGTGCACTCGTGCTTTAGGATGGGGCACAATATTTTTTAAAGGGGGGAATACTGAGGATTTGTACGGAGAAATGACAAACTAAAAAAGAATTCACTGCCCTGTTGCACACAGGACAGTGAAGTCACTTACATTATTTACGTTTTCTATTGGCCTTATGAATCGCGTGCCCATTTACTGCCAAGGCAGCTTCATGCACAGCTTCAGACAAGGTTGGATGGGAGAACACCATCATGCCCAAATCTTCGGCACTGGAACCAAATTCCATGGCGATCACTACCTGCTGAACCAGATCACCAGCACTTGGGCCAATGACGCTGGCACCCAGAATACGATCGGTTTCAGCATCGGCAATTATTTTCACAAAACCAGCGGTATCATTGGCTGCCATGGCACGACCCACAGCGGCAAATGGGAACATGCCCACATTGTATTTTTCACCGGCGGCTTTTAGCTCATCTTCATTTTTGCCCACAAAGGCAATTTCAGGGTGAGTGTAGATAACCGACGGAATGACATCGTAGTTAACCTGGGCTTTATGGTCCGCTATGCGTTCAGCCACCATCACGCCCTCTTCCGAGGCTTTGTGCGCCAACATAGGGCCACGCACCACATCGCCAATGGCGTAAATGCCAGGGGCATCTGTAACACATTGATCATTAACAAAGATGAAACCACGCTCATCCAGATTCACACCACAATCACCGGACAACAAGTTTTCGGTGTAAGGACGACGACCTACTGCAACGATTAGCTTGTCGAAAGTGACCGATTTTTCACCTTCACTGTCCGAATAATTAACCGTTACTTCTTTGCCTTTAACCTCAGTACCGGTGACTCGTGCGCTCAGCATCACTTTCATGCCTTGCTTTTTCAGTTGCTTGGCGGCTTCTTTGGCCACTTGCTGATCGACCAGACTCAAGAACTTATCTTGAGCTTCCAATACAACCACCTCGCTACCCAAACGATTCCAAACGGTACCCAGTTCCAGACCAATTACGCCAGCACCAATCACACCCAAACGTTTAGGGGCTTTTTCAAATTCCAAAGCACCGCTAGAGTCCACAATCAGGCCTTCTGTTAATGGCGCAGGTGGAATTTCAACCGGCACTGAGCCAGTGGCAATAATGATGTTATCTGCATCCAGAATTTCTGTTTTACCGGCGTGATTGGTAAATTCAACTTTTTTACCGGCCAATAATTTACCAAATCCTTCCAGAGCGGTAACACCATTGGCTTTAAATAATCCGGCCACACCCATAGTAAGATTGCTCACTATTTTGTCTTTACGGGCCAACATGGCACTCACATCAATCTTGATGTCTTTGGCAGTAATACCGTGCACATCAAAATGATCCTTGGCTTCTTCATACTTATGAGTACTGTCCAACAAGGCCTTAGAGGGAATACAACCCACATTCAAGCACGTGCCGCCATAAACGCCCTTGCCTTCTTTGTTGAGCCATTTATCAATACAAGCTGTTTTTAAACCCAGCTGCGCCGCACGAATGGCTGCCACATACCCACCAGGTCCACCACCAATTACAATTACATCAAACTTATCAGCCATCAGTTGTTCCTTAGTATCAAATTTTAAACGTAAGATTTATATAATCTGCCGAATAGTGAAGTTGTGTGCAAGCCAGGCCAAAGAATAGGCGCTATCTGGCCAGGCAAAACCAGAAATATGGATCACAACTTCACATAAACTTTATTTGTCCATAATCCGAAATTTGACCGTAAATATCTATACCCCTAAATGATCACGGGGCACGGCCAAATCTTTAATGAAGCTACAGATTAAATATCCAACAGGATACGAGTTGGATCTTCTAACAGCTCTTTAATGGTCACCAGAAATTGTACGGCTTCTTTGCCATCAATCATGCGGTGATCATAGGACACTGCCAGGTACATCATGGGGCGAATTTCCACTTGTCCGTCGATAGCCATTGGGCGATCCTGGATTTTATGCATACCCAAAATAGCCGTTTGTGGTGGATTAATGATCGGGGTAGACATTAATGAACCAAAGGTACCGCCGTTAGTGATGGTAAAGGTACCACCCTGCATTTCTTCTATGCCTAGCTTGCCATCACGGGCTTTACCGGCATATTCAACGATGCCAGATTCAATATCGGCAAGCCCCATGGAATCAACATCACGCAACACGGGAACCACTAGACCTTTTTCGGTGGAAACAGCCACGCCAATATCCTGGTAACCATGGTAAACCATGTCACTACCATCGATGGAAGCATTCACCGCAGGGAAGCGCTTCAACGCTTCGCCAGCCGCCTTCACGAAGAAAGACATGAAGCCCAAGCGCGCACCGTTGTGCTTTTTCTCAAACATGGCCTTGTATTGCTTACGCAATGCCATGATGGCCGTCATATCCACTTCGTTGTAAGTGGTTAACATGGCCGCATTTTGCTGAGCCGATACCAAGCGCTTGGCGATGGTGGCTCGCAAACGTGTCATGGGCACACGCTTTTCGATACGCTCACCCTGGGCAAACACTGGTACTGCTGGCGCTACATTCGCAGGTGCCGGAGCGCTGGCGGGAGCGGCGGCAGGTGCTGCCGCGGGCACCGCAGAAGCTGCCTTGGCGTGATTTAATACATCTTCTTTGGTGATACGGCCATCTTTGCCAGTGGCTTTAACATCGCCCAGGCTGATGTTTTTTTCTTCCGCCAGCTTACGTGCCGCTGGATTCACCTTTAAATCATCGCTGGCAGCTGGCTCGCTTGCCGCTTCAGAAGTCGGGGCTGCTGCGGTTGTGCCAGCAGCACCGTCTTCAAAAATAGCGATGACTTCGGCGCTTAAGATGGTCTCACCTTCAGGCTTAAGAATCTCTTTAATAATGCCGTCGTTTTGGGCAACCACTTCCAAAACCACTTTGTCGGTCTCAATATCTACCAACAATTCATCACGGCTCACCGCTTCGCCTGGCTGCTTGTGCCAGGTAGCGATTGTGCCATCGGCAACTGACTCAGGGAAAACCGGGGCTTTTATTTCAGTACTCATAATTATTTCCTAATTCCTTGAACTCGGGCCTATAGGCCCAGTGCGTCTTTGATCAATTGCTCTTGTTGTTTCAGGTGAAGCGCCATATAACCTGCGGCAGGTGAAGCCGAAGCTTCGCGACCCGCGTAATCCAGATACACATTTGGATTATGACGATGTACCACTCTGCGCATGTGATGCTGAGAGCTGTACCAGGCACCCTGATTCATTGGCTCTTCCTGACACCAAAAGGTTTCTTTTAGGTTTTCATATTGAGATATGACGGCAAAAAACTCTTCCTCGGGGAAAGGATATATTTGCTCCAAACGAACAATAGCAACGTGTTTCATTTCTTCTTTACGGCGACGATCGATCAGATCGTAATAAACTTTGCCGCTACAAAGAATCAGACGCGTAATATCTTTTGGATTAACGTCTTCAATTTCTGGAATAATAGTTTGGAAATGGCCATCGGCCAATTCTTCGAGGGTACTAATGGCCTCTTTGTGTCGCAGTAAGCTCTTGGGTGACATGATCACTAAGGGCTTACGCAACGGTCTAATCACCTGACGGCGTAACAGGTGAAAAATTTGAGCCGGGGTGGAAGGCACACAAACCTGCATGTTGTGCTCGGCACACAATTGCAAATAACGCTCTAATCGAGCCGAACTGTGCTCTGGCCCTTGCCCTTCATAACCGTGTGGCAACAACATGGTTAACGCACATAAGCGATCCCACTTGTGCTCACCACTGGAGATAAATTGATCCATCACTACTTGGGCGCCGTTGGCAAAATCACCAAATTGAGCTTCCCAAATCACCAGCATATCAGGCGTGGTGGTAGAGTAACCGTATTCAAATGCCAATACCGCTTCTTCAGATAACAATGAATCATGCAAGGTATAGGTCGGCTGATCATCGGACATGTTCTTTAAGGAGCAATACACTTCCCCGTCTTTTTGGTTATGCAACACCGCATGACGGTGGGAGAAGGTACCACGACCCACATCCTGCCCGGTAAGACGAATAGGGTGCCCTTGATCCAACAAGGTGCCATAAGCCATGGTCTCGGCAAAACCCCAGTTAATGGGCAAAGCACCAGCGGCCATCTTTCGGCGATCTTCCTGTATTTTGCTTACCTGGCGCTGAACCACAAAACCTTCCGGCACATCTTGCATTTGAATGGCTAGCTCTTGCAGGCGCTTTAGATCAAAAGTGGTATCCCCTTCTGTGGTCCATTCATGGCCCAGGTATGGACGCCAATCAACAAACATCTCACTATTAGGCTTAGTAACCAGACTCTTCACCACGTGATTACCTTCTTCGAGGGTATCACGGTAATCATTTTCCATTTTCTTGATGCTATCGACGTCAACCACACCTTGCGCTGTCAACGTTTCGGCATACAGGGTACGAGTGGTTTTAAGGCTCTTGATCACCTTGTACATCATCGGTTGGGTGGCAGAAGGTTCATCGGCTTCGTTGTGCCCACGACGGCGATAACACACTAAATCGATGACCACATCTTTTTTGAATTCGTTGCGGTAATCCACCGCCAACTGAGTGACAAACAACACCGCTTCCGGGTCATCGGCATTCACGTGCAGGATGGGTGCCTGAACAATTTTAGCTACATCGGTGCAGTACTCGGTAGAGCGCACATCTTCACGCTTGTTGGTGGTGAAGCCCACTTGGTTATTGATCACCAGGTGAATGGTGCCCCCGGTTTTATAACCGCGAGTCTGGGACATTTGGAAGGTTTCCATGACCACGCCTTGACCGGCAAAGGCCGAGTCACCGTGAATGATAACCGGTACCACTTTCTCGCCCGTGGTATCTCCACGACGATCCTGGCGGGCACGCACCGAACCCTCAACCACAGGGGAAACAATTTCCAGGTGGCTAGGGTTAAAGGCCATGGCCAAGTGCACTTCGCCACCCGGGGTTAATACATTAGAGGAAAAACCCTGGTGGTACTTAACATCGCCCGAACTGTTGTACTGAGCCTTACCATCAAACTCGTCAAACAAGTCGGCAGGCGCCTTACCCAGAGTATTAATCAATACGTTTAAGCGACCACGGTGGGCCATACCTATGACGATTTCCTTCGCACCATAACTGCCACAACGCTGAATCAATTCATCCATTAATGGGATGAGGGTTTCGGCCCCTTCTAAACCAAAACGCTTCACACCCGGGTATTTGGAGCCTAAATATTTTTCCAGACCTTCAGCTGCGGTTAAACGCTCCAGCAAATGTTTTTTAGCTTCTTCACTGTATTCGGGTTTTGCTCGCACACTTTCGATACGCTGCTGGAACCAGCGTTTTTCGGCGGTATCTACTATGTGCATGAATTCAGAACCCACACTCTGACAATAGGTGGTCTGAACCACGTCAAAGATCTCACGTAGCGTGGCTTCTTCTTTGCCTATGAATAACGAACCGGTTTGAAAGACACTGTCCATGTCCGCTTCACTAAGTTCATGGAAGCGAAGATCTAAATCGGGTACCTGCTCACGTTCCATGATGCCCAATGGATCTAGTTTGGCATGTTGATGACCACGGAAACGGAAAGCATTAATAAGCTGGAAGATACGCAGCTGTTTTTGATCGTAGCCGCTGGACACTTGACTCTGGGTAGCAGCAGCGCCTTTGCGTTGATTCTTGGATATCAGTAAGAATTGTTCGCGTATGGGGCTATGGGGAATATCGTGAAGTGCGTTGCCTTCTGAACGAGGCAAGCCATTAAAGTAGCTTCTCCACTGCTCAGATACCGAATTGGGGTCGGTTAAAAATAATTCGTATAATTCTTCTATGTAAGCAACATTCCCACCAGCTAACTGGGAAGTACTCCATAGCTGCTCCATCGAGCTATCGTGCATGACTAAACCACCTTAATTATGACAGGAATTACTGCTTGCTAAATCTCTCTGCTGTGGAGGCAGTTGGCCGGGTGAGGCCGAAAGATTCTTTAAACAGTACGGGGGTTACCCGCTTTCCAAAATTTGTACTTACTTAATAGCCTAGCAAAAACAATGCTAGTAGAACTATTTTTTATAATTTTTAGAGCACCATGTGTCTGATGCATCCATTTTGGCACGTTTTACTAAACTTCTAACTATTACGAAGGTACCAGTCAGAGGTAAACCTTCATGCATTTTTCTATTTTGCTTACCTGCATTCGACGTACACGGCATGCCTGCCTTTTTGTTCGCCAAACTTAAAACGCTCAAAGCCTACACCAGTAAACCTCAAGATACTGCTAACCATTTCTTGAATCCAAACAACAGAGTGTTCCGATCCACTCAGCTCTAGCTGAATAACGCCGCACTTTGCCATCCTCGGTAATTGCATCCTGCATTACCCTAATACATCACATCCATGTGATTAATGGCACCGCGTTATACCGTACATAAAAGGGGCCAAAAAGCCCCTTATTATTTAAATGTTACGCGACAATAGCATGTTGCGGATATGTCCGATTGCTCGGGTTGGGTTCAACCCTTTAGGACATACACTTACGCAGTTCATGATTCCGCGGCAACGGAATACACTGAACGGATCATCAAGATCTGCCAAACGCTCTGTGGTTGCAGTATCACGACTATCTGCCAGGAAGCGATAGGCCTGTAACAAACCGGCTGGGCCGATGAACTTATCAGGATTCCACCAGAAAGACGGGCAAGACGTTGAACAGCATGCACAAAGAATACACTCGTACAAACCATCCAGTTTTTCACGCTCTTCAGGAGACTGAAGGCGCTCAATGGCTGGAGGCGCTGTATTGTTCTGCAAGAAAGGCTTAATTTTCTCATACTGCTGATAAAACAAGCTCATGTCGATGACGATGTCACGGATAACCGGCAAGCCTGGCAGTGGACGTAAAACTAATTTACCGCCTTTTGCACATTCAGATAACGGTGTCACACAAGCAAGACCGTTTTTACCGTTAATGTTCAGACCGTCAGATCCACACACACCTTCACGGCATGAACGACGATAGGCCAAAGAGGTGTCCTGCTCTTTAATCAGTGCCAAAACATCCAGCACCATCAGGTCTTTCCCTTGTGGAATCTCGACCTCGAAGTCCTGCATATAAGGCGCAGAGTCTGTTTCCGGGTTGTAACGATATACGCTAACTAACATATTCTCTCTCCCCTGCTCTTAGTATTTACGAATCATTGGTGGGAACGCTGGCATGGTTTTAGGTGCAAAGTTTACTGCACGCTTACCTACAGTTTGAGTCTCAGGGAAGAACACCGAGTGACACAACCAGTTTTCATCATCACGCTCGGTGAAGTCATTACGAGCATGGGCACCACGAGATTCTTTACGCTCTTCAGCAGCAATAGCGGTGGCCATGGCGACTTCAAAAAGGTTATCAAGTTCTAGCGCTTCGATACGAGCCGTGTTGTAGGCGTTAGACTTATCTTCAAGGTAAGTATTCTTAACACGCTCACCTATCTCTTTAAGCATAACCAAGCCTTTTTGCATGGCTTCGCCTTCGCGGAATACACCAAAGTAAAGCTGCATGCATTTCTGCAAATCGGCACGTACTTGCGCCACAGGCTCACCTGATGTTGAGTTGTTTAGACGGTTTAAACGGTCCATGGCACGATCGATATCTTCATCACGCGCATCAACGGCATCAAACCCTTCACGAAGACTCTTCTCAATCTGGATACCAGCGGCACGACCAAATACCACTAGATCAAGCAACGAGTTACCGCCCAAGCGGTTGGCACCGTGTACAGATACACAAGCGGCTTCACCACAAGCATAAAGACCGTCAATGATGAAATCTTTACCGTCACTGTCAACACCAATGGCTTGACCGCCGATGTTAGTCGGTACGCCACCCATCATGTAGTGACAAGTTGGTACCACTGGAATTGGCTCTTTAACCGGATCCACGTGGGCAAAGGTACGAGACAATTCAAGTATGCCAGGCAACTTGGCGTTTAGAGTCTCTTCACCCAAGTGATCAAGTTTCAGCATTACGTGATCGGCATCTGGGCCACAACCACGACCTTCAAGAATTTCAAGCACCATCGAACGGGCTACCACGTCACGACCGGCAAGGTCTTTGGCGTTAGGCGCATAACGCTCCATGAAGCGTTCGCCGTCTTTATTGATCAGGTAACCACCTTCTCCACGACAACCTTCAGTTACCAATACACCGGCACCTGCAATGCCCGTCGGGTGGAACTGCCACATTTCCATGTCTTGTGCGGGAACGCCTGCACGTAAAGACATACCCATGCCGTCACCGGTACAGATAAGCGCGTTAGTAGTAGACTGATAAATACGACCAGCACCACCGGTAGCCAATACAGTGGCCTTGGCTTTGATGTAAACGGTTTCGCCTGTTTCGATACAAATGGCGATCACACCGGCAATCACACCGTTTTCGTTTTTAACCAGGTCTACTGCATACCATTCGTTTAAGAAGGTAGTGCCGCCTTTCAGGTTACCCTGATAAAGAGCGTGCAATAGAGCGTGACCGGTACGGTCGGCCGCGGCACAGGTACGAGACGCTTGACCGCCCTTACCAAAATCTTTTGACTGGCCGCCGAATGGACGCTGATAGATACGGCCCTCTTCGGTACGAGAGAAAGGCAGACCCATGTGATCCAGCTCAAAAACCGCCTGCGGACCAATTTTACACATGTATTCGATAGCGTCCTGGTCACCGATGTAATCGGAACCTTTAACGGTATCGTACATGTGCCAGCGCCAATCATCGTTAGGATCGTTAGAGGCGATTGCACAGGTAATGCCACCCTGAGCCGATACCGTGTGTGAACGAGTTGGGAACACTTTAGTAACACAAGCGGTCTTAATACCAGCTTCTGTTAGTTGAAGTGCGGCACGCATGCCTGCACCACCACCACCAATTACGATGGCGTCATATACCATTGTGCGAATACTTGTAGCCATTTTTTATAGACCCCAGATGATGTCGATGCCCCAAACCAAGAAAACAAACATGGTCAAAAAACATGTCGCTTGGAAGGCAAAACGTAGAACGGCGGGTTTGATGTAGTCAGTGGAGATGATCCACATGCCAATCCAGGCGTGTGCTACAACACTGATCAATGCCAATAAGGTAAAGATACGAACACCGGTACATTCAAAAAATTCTTTCCACTGGCTGTAATCCAAACCAGGAGTAGACAGAATGTAACCAACAATAAAGACAGTGTATAAAGCCATTACCACGGCAGTGAAACGCTGAATCAACC
>Ga0209395_1006730_pt1 | contig 12306 bp, 7 predicted proteins | sample GOMGulsemesocosm_3_FD_184635 | JGI IMG/M metagenome (GOLD analysis project Ga0209395, IMG submission 184635) | Methane-oxidizing microbial communities from mesocosms in the Gulf of Mexico - GOM9D Gulf of Mexico (SPAdes) (version 2) | ecosystem: Environmental > Aquatic > Marine > Cold seeps... | reverse complement strand
TCTTGAATTTGAAGGTCAATTTTCTAGTTTATAGTGGATATGAAATTCACTTTTCAATGGCGTGATGTAACAGGTGCACCTTAATATTTTATCCACACTCTTTATTCTAATGTTGAGGTTAAATTGATCTCATCACGATCAAAAAAAGTTTTTTAGTCAATTTAACTGGTTGATATGTGTTTGATTATTTTACATGCTCCAAAATGAAGGTTTAAACTCCTTGTTTAAGTTGTTGTAATTATAGGGGGATCTTTAAGTGGATTATTTATTGCATGAAAGCGCTTTCAGTGGGTGTTGCATTTTAGTGCTTCATCAATTTTATAACGAATAAGAATAAAAGGGAAACTCAAATGAAATTCAAATTTTTAAAGACTCCTTTAGTAGGTTTAACGTTGTCTTTAAGTTGTCTAGTTAATGTAGCAAACGCTGGTCTAATAGACATAACATTTGGCGGAATAGATCCAGGTGATGGCAGTGTTTTAACATCGTCTTTGACAAGTAGTGGTTACAATGACGGTTCTGGTATTTTTTGGGAAGACTTCGACAACGGTGATGATTGTGGCTTCACACAACTTGATGCTGATCACAACTTTGGTGATGGTGTAACTGGAAGTTATAGCCTGACCACAGGACATACTGGCGGTCAAGCTGCTCCACCTGCTGGTGATAAAACTTGTTATTTGGCTACCCCAAAGATTGGCGAAGCTGCTCCAGGAAGTGTGGATTTTGGTATATATCCTCTTTTAACTAGTGGAATAGCTGGAATTCAAATTGATTATTTAGGAATATATTGGGGATCCATTGATGGTACTCCTGGTAACATGGATTCATTGACTTTATTTGATCAAGACGGACAAGTTATTGTTACCGAATTCGGAGACTCGATTGATGGCGATGAAATTCTTGAAATGTTTAAAGGTCAAAGTGGTGATCAACACTCTGAACTCACTAACCTGTATGTAAACTTTCACATGTCAGGAGCTGCTCGTTTTAACAATTTTTCACTTTCAAGTTCAGGAAAAGCACTTGAAGTAGATAATATAGTGGCCCGTGTGCTTGTGCCAGTCCCTGAACCATCAACACTTGCTATTTTTGCATTAGGAATGATTGGTTTAGTGTCACGTCGATTAAAGAAACAATCTTAAAAATCAAAATTGACTTATTGTAGAAAACATCAATTGTAATGGTTGGTGTTTTTTTCAGATGTCGGATTACTTGTTTTTAGACAGGGCAAGGTTAACGTATGCTACCGTATCTAAGTGAATATAAACGTGCCTTTTGTTTACTTGATAATGGCCGAATCCCCTTATCGTATAATTTCTTTAGGGAGCTTGTGATTCATTCTTGAAATCAACTGGTTGAAGGTAGATTTTCAACTAGTACCTTAATCTTAAACTTTCACAGAATTTGCAACTTGGTGACAAATTAATTATCTCCGCGACTGCTTTATTATTTTAATTTAAATCTTTTTTGTCATATACAAGCAATTTCGAAATGAAATTAATTCTGGTTTTGGAATTTGTATATTAACTAAAATTAAAATCTAGCTTTCATCAGCGTAGATTGTTGATTGGCTCTTCTCTAAGACAAATACTTGACCCTGCTCAAAGCGTTAATTCAATTTTATTAGTAAACCGACTGAATAGAACATGTAATAAATTTGCAATAAATATGTAATAAATTTACGTTAAAGGAGACTAAGAGTATGACATTGACTTGGTAAGGCATTAAGTATTGTTTCAGCAGCCGAAATCGCTAATTTTAGATAATAAACAGAAGCGAACAAAAAGCACTATTAATGAACTTAACTATTATTACCAATAAAGTTTAACAAGTAATTAACAATCTGGTAAGGTAAAAACATTACTAATAATAAGGAAAATTTATGCTAGGAAAATGGTTTAAGCCAAGCACAATTGCGATAGCGGCTTCAATAAGCATTACGTCATTAAGCTCAGTGGCTTTTGCACAAGAATTAACAAAAATTACCGAAGTAGAAGGGATCAGTGAGTACCGTTTAGATAATGGTTTGCAAGTATTAGTATTCCCTGACCAAACCAAAGAGACAGTGACAGTGAATGTCACCTATCATGTTGGTTCAAAACATGAAAACTACGGTGAAACAGGCATGGCGCATTTACTTGAACATTTAGTGTTTAAGGGGACGCCTAAGCATAAAGATATTCCAGCAGAGCTGAGTTCACATGGTGCTCGTCCAAACGGCACTACTTGGACAGATAGAACGAACTACTTTGAAACGTTTGCCGCTACAAAAGAAAATATCGACTGGGCATTGAGCATGGAATCTGATCGTATGGTCAATTCATTCATTGCTAAAAAAGATCTTGATAGCGAAATGACGGTTGTACGTAATGAATTTGAACGTGGCGAAAATAGCCCGTTCCGAATTACATTACAGCGTATGCTTGCCGCTTCTTTTGAGTGGCATAACTATGGTAAATCAACTATCGGTGCTCGTGCCGATCTAGAGAATGTGCCAATTGACCGTTTACAAGCGTTTTATCGTAAATATTATCAGCCAGACAATGCAACATTAACGGTTGCAGGTAAGTTTGACCCTGAAGAGATGCTGGAAAAAATTAAAGCAACCTTTGGTCAAATCGCTAAGCCAGAGCGTGTTATTAACCCATTATATACCGCTGAACCAGCGCAAGATGGTGAACGTGAAGTCACTGTTCGCCGTGTTGGTGATGCACAGATGATCGGTTCTATTTATCACGTACCTGCGGGCTCGCACCCAGATTTTGCCGCGGTTGACGTTTTAAACGAAGTACTTACTGCGGAAGCGACAGGTCGTTTACATAAAGCATTAGTTGAAAATAAGCTCGCAAGTAATACCTTTGGTTTTAACTTCCAATGGGCAGAGCCGGGCGTTGCTATATTTATGGCACAAGTTGATAAGGCAGGTGATTTAGCTAAAACGGAAGAAGCGTTAATTGCTACGTTAGAAAATATTGCCGCTAAACCTATCACTGCAGAAGAAGTAGAAAAAGCAAAACGTACCCTGCTAAAAAATACTAAGCTGGCATTTAATTCATCAGAGCGAATTGCGATGGAATTAAGTGAATGGTTAGGTATGGGCGACTGGCGTTTAGTTTTTCTAAACCGTGATCGAATTGAGCAAGTAACGGCTGAAGACGTGAATCGTGTGGCTAATAGCTATATTACACGTAATAACAGAACCTTAGGTAAATTTATTCCTGCGGAAAAACCAGAGCGCGCTGAAATTCCACAAGTGGAAAGCGTTAAAGCAATGGTTAAGGACTATAAAGGCCGTGAACAAGTTGCTCAAGGTGAAGCGTTTGACCCGTCTCATGACAATATAGACGCGCGTACAGGTATCAGTAAATTAGATACCGGTGTTAAAGTCGCATTATTGCCAAAGAAAACACGTGGTGAGTCTGTTGTAGTTCGCATGTCTGTGCAAATGGGGGATTTATTATCTCTGCAAGGTTTAAACATGGTGGGCAATGCAACTGGTGCTATGTTAATGCGCGGTACTGAAAATTACTCTCGTGAACAATTAAAAGAAGCGTTTGATAAGTTGGAAGCACAAGTCAACATTGGAGGTTATAACGCAGGTGCTTATGTGACGGTTAATACCACCCGTAAAAACTTAAACGATACCTTAAAGTTAGTTGCTGAAGTATTGCAAAAACCTTCTTTTGATGAAAAAGAGTTTGAGTTATACAAAAGCGAAACTAAAGTCGGTATTGAGCAGCAATTACAAGACCCACAAGCCATCGCATTTCGCGCTTATAGCCGTCACCAAAGTCCATTCCCCAAAGGGCATCCTAACTACACAGGAACTTTTGAGGAAGACTTAGCAGCATTAGATGCAACAACCTTAGCTGATGTTAAACGTTTCCATAAAGATTTTTATGGTTCAAATAGCATGCAAATTACCGTGGTTGGTGATTTTGACAAAGCAGAAACGACTAAGGTGTTAGATGAAGCAACGGCTAACTGGCAGAGCTCGAATTCGTATAAGCGTGTAGATACTCCTTATCAAAAGCTTTCTAACGAAGCGATGGACTTTAATACACCTGATAAAGAAAACGCAACTTTCGTTGCTTCATTGAGCATACCAGTAGGGCAAGAACATGCAGATGCACCAGCATTGACCATTGGTAACTATATGTTAGGTGGTGGTTTCTTAAATAGCCGCTTAGCGATGCGCTTACGTCAAAAAGACGGTTTAAGTTACGGTGCGGGTTCATTTATTAACATCAGTAATTTTGACGAGCGAGCTTCATTAGGTGCATATGCTATCTGTGCACCACAAAACTTAGCGAAAGTTGAAGTGGGCTTTAAAGAAGAAATTGCTCGTTTATTAAAAGACGGCTTTACTGATGAAGAAGTAACCGCTGCTAAGTCTGGTTTATTACAAGGACGTAAAGTAAGTCGCTCTCAAGATCGAGAATTAGCGGGTTCTTTAAATTCAAATATACGTTTAGACCGCACTATGGCGTTTGGCAAAAAGTATGAGCAGCAAATTGAAAAACTCTCTGCTGACGATATCAACAAGGTAATGCGTAAGTATTTATCTGTTGAGGCTTTTGCCATTATTAAAGCGGGTGATATGAGTAAAGTTGAGAAGTAATTAACTTTATTAAAATCTTAAGAAACAAAGGGAAGCATTAGCTTCCCTTTTTTATAGATATGTTAAATTGAGTATATGTAAATAGCGGGCGGCAGCAAAATCTATGAAGCTGATTAGCTAAAGTGGAGAAAAAGTTAGCTTCATTAATCTAGAGCATGAGTCTGTTGATTAAAATTGGCTATTTTTCTGCCCAGCTTCAAAATTAGAAATGAAATTAATTTCTCTTGTTTTTTACTCTTATAGTTTATTTGTCTTAAAGTGAACATATCATTAATAGGGCTTCAGAAAATCACTAACTGATTTTGAAGCTATTGTGTAAAAGGGGTAGTAACATGAAAATGTTACTACCCCTTTTTGATCGGACATAATGTCTCAATGTTTATTGAATATATCACTTACTTTCTAGCTAACCATTAATTCATCTCATGAGTAAATATTAGTTCCAATATTTACTCTTATAATAAAGCGCTAAGTTGGGGTAAGTACGCCGTCATTCGACGACGTTTCAAAACTTCACCTAATTAAGGTTGATAGTAGATTGGCGAAGCGGGTCCGACAGGCAAGCCAAAGCCAAATACCCATACATAGAATAAAACGATCCAACCAATAAGAAATACGATACTGTATGGCAACATAGTCGCCACTAGCGTACCAATCCCCATATCCTTTTTATATTTTGCCGCAACGGCTAATATTAAACCGAAATAGCTCATCATTGGGGTGATTAAGTTTGTTACTGAATCACCTATTCGGTAGGCAGCTTGTATCGTTTCAGGTGCGTAGCCAACTAGCATCAGCATAGGTACAAAAATAGGCGCTGTAGCAGCCCATTGTGCTGAGGAAGAACCTAAGGTTAAATTGATTACTGCACACATTAATATGAAACCAATAAAGATCTCTGGTCCAGTAAGACTAAGTGCTTGTAATAAAGCGGCGCCTTTAATTGCTATGATCGTCCCAAAATTTGTCCATTTAAAGAAGGCCACAAATTGAGCAGCAAAAAATACTAGTACAATATAAAGTGACATTGAGCTGATGCTTTTTGACATCGCATCTATGATATCTCTGTCGTTTTTCATTGTTCCTACGACTTTACCGTAAACAAAGCCCGGTATTGCAAAAGTAATAAAAATAAATGCAACAATACCTTTTAGAAATGGTGAGCCTGCTACAAGCCCTGTGTCAGGGTTTCGTAATACACCATTTTCAGGAATTATACTAAGAGCTAATAAAGCACACATTAATAAGAAAGAAGCACCAGCCCAGCGTAAACCTTTTCTTTCCAAGGGGGTAATTTCATCAACGGTGTTTGTTGATAAGTCAATGCTGGCTTCACTTGGGTCATACTTCCCGAGACGTGGCTCAACAATTTTCTCGGTAATAACTGTTCCTAATATTGCGATAAGGAAGGTTGATACCATCATAAAATACCAGTTGGCTTCAGCACCTACTACGTAATCAGGCGCAATCATTTGTGCTGCTGGCGTGGTTATCCCAGCAAGTAAAGGGTCAATAGTACCAAGTAATAGGTTTGCGCTGTAACCACCAGAAACACCGGCAAATGCAGCAGCCAAACCTGCCAATGGGTGGCGACCAAGACTATGAAAAATCATTGCGGCTAGTGGAATTAATACAACATAACCAAGCTCTGCAGCAGTATTTGATAAAATTGCCGCTAAAACAATCATAAAAGTAACAAGTCGCTTAGATGCACCCATCACCATATTACGCATTGTCGCTGACAATAAACCTGAATGTTCTGCAACACTAACACCTAATATGGCAACTAAAACGGTGCCAAGTGGCGCAAAGCTAGTAAAATTGGTTACTAAGCCGGTAACTATACGGTGTAACCCTTCAACCGACATCAGGCTTACTACTTTTATAATTCCGTCAGGGGCACGTCCTTTAGCTCCTTCAGGGCGAGGATCTACCGCACTTAAATCAAACAGATCGGCGATACCACTGCCAACGATAATTGCGACACAAAAAATCGCGAACAAGGTTATTGGATGTGGCAATAGGTTGCCAAGAAATTCTACAGTAGCTAAAAAACGATTAAATAAACCATTGTTTTCTTTGTTTGTTGCATGATTATCAGTAACCACAGAAGTCATAAATTATTATTCTCAGATTATTATAGATTGGAGTGAAACATAACATGGACAATATCCCTGTACCAGTCGCATACAATAGCATGATTGAGACCTTTCAAATTAAAAAAACGCCAAAAGTTTAAATTAATGACATAACTAGAGCGGACCTAATACAGAGTTGCTATGTGAAAAAATTAAAGATAAATCATTTATTCTAAAGTAAATACACCATCAATATGGTTTCAGAAAATCATAAGCTGATTTTAAAGTTATTCAATAAAAGGGCAGTAACATGAAAATGTTACTACCCTTTTTTATCAGACATTGTGTTTGCTTGAATCATTGTTACTTTTATAAATGATGGTTAACTTTGTACTAATGTTGCTTGGCTGGAAATGTTTTTATTAACTATCTATAACTACTGTTAAAACCTAGGAGACATCATTTATGTATTTCTGATAACTTCTAAACTAAGCTAATTGATAGCTAATATTAATGTCAGTTGTAAGTTGTTGACTTTAGTTACGCATATAAATGAGAACAACACTGTTTTTAAATTTGTGCAAAATAAAACCAATAACATAACAGGGCAGGCAGATGAATAAACACATACTAATTCCAATTATCGGAACTATCCTAATTTTACTAGGCTGTACTGACGTTAAAGAAACTACGTCTGGGAGTACTACAGTTTCGAGTATTGATTCCGAAAAGAACATAGAAGAAAGCCAAGCAATAGTTTTATTATCAGGTTTACCTACCTTAGGTACCAAGGATAGTATCGCGATTATTGAAATGGATCCTGAATCAGAAAATTTTGGCAATATATTGTATGACTACCCTTTACCAAAATTTGATGCTCCACTACACCATTTATATTACAGCCCTAATGGTCGTTTATACGCCACAGGGTTGGGATCAGAGTGCAGTTTAGCTGAAATTGGTTTAATGAGAAATGCACAAGCGGAACCTGTTATTACTAAAGTTGAATGTCTTGATACACAAGGTCAAAGTGTTGGTGAAGACATTATGTGGCACAGTGTTAATGGCAAGCTACATATGTTTGTAACTTTTATGGGGGGAACGGATCTAACACAAGTCGATGCCGGATCAGTCGGTGTATTTAATCCCCAAACTAATAAAGTGCTTAAAGTCATTGAAGCAAGAAAAAGCCAAGTAGGAGAAGGGAAGCCTTATATAATGTATCCTCATGGGATCTCTGCTTATGAAGATCGTATGATCGTTACTTCAACTGTACATCCTAATTTGGCTGATGGTGTTGGAAACGCGATCACTGTAATTGATTTGAATACTTTTGAACCGATTGAAAATATAATTACAGAAGATGCAAAACCCGTAGGCTTTCCATCATCGCCAGTTGAGGTACTATTCGTTCGCCCAAGTATTGTTAAAGGGGTCGAGCCTGCTGTTTTAGTTAATACTATGTTTGGTTTCGAGACTTGGAAAATTCCCTATGACGCCAAGAACAAAGTTTTTGCTAAACCAGAAAAGCTATATGATGGTTCAACAGCAGGAACTGGAGTGCCTTTAGAGTTTTATGGTAATAATAATGAGTTGTTTATTAGTCATGCTATCCCTGGCCTTGTTAAAAGGTATGACTTAAAGTCGTTACCTGATCTAGTACCTTCTGGTGAAGACATTAAAGCAGAATTAGGTGCGCATCATATGATTTTCTATTCATCTGCATCTGGTCGTAAGCTTATTGCTGTGCAAAATAACTTATTAAATTTAGGTGATGCTAAAGACAATGATCCAACAGATGTGGATTTTATTGCAAAGGTAAATGATCATTCGCTTACTGTTCATGACTTAACTACCGGTGAACGATTAGGGATGATTAATTTTAAAGATAAATACCAAAAAGGTATTGATAATATTGAAGCGTTATTTGGCTCTGGATTCACGCATCACCATTAACTAATATGCTTAAAATGAAGTCTCTAGCAGCAGTATCGTTTGTGTGTGTGGTAATTACTGTTGTTAGTACGTATTTCTTTTCAATCAACAAGCAACCTAATACTCAGTTAGTTGAATTTACTGCGCCTTTTGTCTTTGGTCGTTTTCAAATTCCCAAAGACAATCCGTTAACCGTTGAATCGGTTAAGCTAGGTCGTCGTTTATTTTATGATCCATTACTGTCCAAAAATAATAAGGTTTCCTGCGCAAGCTGTCATAAGCAATCTCTAGCTTTTACCGATGGTCTTGCTTTCTCTGTGGGGGTATCCGGTAAGGCTTTACCTTTTAACTCCATGAGTTTGGTGAACTTGATGTGGGGGCCAAAACACTTTTTTTGGAACGGACGCTCTAGTTCTTTAGAAAACCAAGCACTACAGCCAATTGAACATGTAGATGAAATGGGCAGTAACCTTGATGATTTGATTGAAGAACTTAGTGAAATTAAAGCATACCAAATACTTTTTGCGCAAGCATATGGTGAACTTAACGGAGCGAACATTGCTAAAGCATTAGCGAATTTTCAACGTAGCTTGGTTTCATCAAATTCACGTTATGATCAATTTTTACGTGGGGAAATATCATTATCAGAGCAGGAAGAGTTAGGCCGAAAATTATTTATGGCGCATCCAGATACAAAAGTCTCATTAAGGGGGGGGAACTGTATTGATTGCCATAGTCAGTTCCTAACCAGTGGTTTTTCTTCAGTTTTTGATGGCTTTTCAAATAATGGTTTAGACGACGATATAAATTTAGCTGAAGGTTTGTATTCATTAACAAAACTTGAAGCGCATCGTGGTTTATTCAAAGCACCTACGTTACGTAATATCGCGGTTACATCCCCTTATATGCATGATGGCAGATTTAAAACGCTAGAAGAGGTGTTAGCTCATTACAATGGGGGTATAAAAAGAAGTAAGACTCTTAGCCCGTTAATAATTGAAGCGGATAATTTAGCTGATGCGAAAGCTGAACACATTAGTTTAAATTTGGCACCACATGAAGTTGTGGCTATCATTTCATTTTTGCACACCTTAACGGATGAATCGTTTTTAACCAATAAAGCATTTTCTGATCCTTTTAAAGCAGGAAAGTTGAATGATTAAACCATTTAAAATAGTAGGTTGGGTTAGTGTGCTACTATTAATATCTATTGCTATTGTTTGGCACAATGCGGTACCTAAACAACTTACTTTACGTTTCTATCCTTTTTTAGGGAATAAGCCCTTAGTGTTAAATAATGAAAAATACCCTAATCCGGGAGGGAAAGGGGTGTTTACGATCAGAGATTTTCAGTTTTTTATTAGTAATCTTGAATTGACAAATAATCGAAATCATTACTCAGAGCAAGAAAGCTATCACCTAGCGAGGTTTGATGTTGGTAAAGCTTACTATGAAATCATTGTCTCAGAAATATCAGTTAGTAAATTTAAACAATTAGTTTTTAATGTTGGTATCGATAGAAAGGCTAATGGGACCATAGTGATCGCCGGAGATCTTGACCCAAACAGCCGGATGGCGTGGAATTGGCAAGTTGGCTATAAATTCTTGCTTCTTGAAGGAAGTTTATTTACCCAAGAGAAGCAACAGCCGTTGGTTTATCATATAGGTTTTAACGAAAGTTATACTCGACTTAGTTTTCCTCTTAATTCAAATACAGTTTCCAATGAAGGCATAATTGAGCTTAAAGTTGATATTTTGACATTATTTAATCAGGCTAAACCCATCGATATGAATGAAATTCCAAATGTAAAATTTGACCCTGAAGATGTCGCCAAAATAGCGAATGGTTTTCATCACTTTATTTCTGTTATGTAAGTAAAGCTTTTTTATCAGATATAGTGTTCAAGTAATATATGCTAATGCCTAAAATATGCGCATTGCTGACATGTGAAGACGGTTGGAACTAATGTCTATTTCAGCTCATAGGAGCCGTTGACAATAAAATAGTGGTAGTCTGTACCTAACATTCTACAGCAGTTCAGTTGTTCAATACACCTGACAAATACGAGGAGGTTAAAAATCAGCGAAAAATCAGTGAAACGTCATGTTATCCACTTTAATGTCTTTATAATTCTCCCAAACTTTTACTTACGTTAAGGACTGTGCTCTATGCCACCTAAAATATTTTCGGGAATAAACTGTCTACTGTTTTCTATCTGTTTTATTGGTTTAACAACTGGATGTCAAACCAATAAAGAAGTTACTTCCCAACCTTTTTCCATTATTTACGGGTTTAAAGAAGGTGATAATAAATCAATTTATTTGAGCGATGAAAAAGGGAACAGACGCATAAAAATTATTGATGTTCCTAATAACGCTGGCGGTTACCCTGCGGTTTCGCCTACAGGTAAGCAAATTGCTTTTTATGGTAAATACGACAAACGAAAAACTTGGTCTATTCATATCGCAGATATCGATGGTACCAACATGCGCCGTGTGACCAATTTAAAAAATGTTTGGGATTACGGCCCTGCTTTTTCGCCTGATGGGAGCACCATTGTATTTGGCAGAGAGTACACTGATAAGAACGGCGACATGCAAGAAGAAGTTTGGCAGATGAACGCAGATGGCACTGAGCAACGCCAAATAAAAGGAGTAGTGGGCGGCGCTCCAGAATTTATGTCAGATGGACGACTACTCTTTCACTCTAAAGGCCGCTTTTCTAAAACTGATGCATCTCAAATAAGCATTGCCAATATCGATGGTAGTAATGTGATTCAACTTACCAATGATGATACAGATAACTTCAATCCAAAGATTTCGCCTGATGGTACGAAAATCGCCTACCTTTCAAATAGAGATGGTAATCAAGAGGTCTATGTAATGAACATCGATGGATCCAACCAAACTAGACTTACTAAAAACCGAATTAGAGATGGTGATCCTGCCTGGTCTCCGGACGGTTCTAAAGTTTTTTTCACATCGCAGAACGTATTTGGAATTTATGATATTTACAAGGTCAACAAAGATGGCTCATCCACTGAGAGGGTTCTAATTAATGCTTCTCAAACCGCAACTGTCTATCACATTGATAAAAACTATTTGGGAAGGTTAGAGAAGGCCAGACAACAATAAAAACAATATGGCGTAATTGGCTTTTCTGAGCAAACATTATTGGCTTACAGATATTATTTAATAATATAGCCTTCAATGACCGCTCGGGTGGTAATGCGGACTGTTTATCGCGGTAAATTAGCATCTAAATTAGGTCAGCAATGTGCGCGTTGCTGACCTAAAACACTAAAAAGCTTAATGTTTTCTTAGAGCGAGTTTCTGCCGTTCAGTATAGCCAATTTAAGAGGCTGTTTTTGGCCCTCTACAGTCGTAGAGAGTATTCGATTGAACGACGGCTATTGCAATATTGCCGCCGTTCAGAGGAAGTTGCTTTTTGACTAGAAAATGCTTCAAAGCAGCTGTTGAATATATTGCTTAAAATTAGGCTCATTACAGCAGTAATGGAATTTGGTTACTATCAGCCAAGCGTTTTATGTACCTACGAAGGTACATATCGTCGTCAGAACCAAATCATCTAAAAGTCATAAGGACGTCAGATATTTTTTTTCTTAAACTTCAATACCATTCGGTTTGTTGTACCGCGAGAAACTTCAC
>Ga0209395_1006729_pt1 | contig 12306 bp, 9 predicted proteins | sample GOMGulsemesocosm_3_FD_184635 | JGI IMG/M metagenome (GOLD analysis project Ga0209395, IMG submission 184635) | Methane-oxidizing microbial communities from mesocosms in the Gulf of Mexico - GOM9D Gulf of Mexico (SPAdes) (version 2) | ecosystem: Environmental > Aquatic > Marine > Cold seeps... | reverse complement strand
TACCCAGAGTTTATTCAAACGCTGAACAACTATTTTGTTCTTACCCTGCAAAACGTGCCCATAACTTGTATCAACTTCTCTGAGCTTAACCACCAGATAAAAGATCAACAACAAATTGTCGTAGACCAAAGCATGCTTGATGACTTAGAACGTTTTCAAGTGGGCGACTGGTTTAGTTTTCAAGCCGAGCAAGGGAGTAAATCTGTAGTCAAAGGCAAGTTACTACTTAAACTTCCCCAACAAGATCAGCTGCTCTTTGTTCGTTACAACGGGCGAAAACTCTCTAGTTACACATTTTCTGACTTTTCGTTGGCGCTTGCGGCCAAAGTTGTAAAACCAATAAAGCGCAGACACCTTTACGCACGAACGCTAAAAACTTCTTTGCAACAATTGGATCGACGCTATCAACATCACCTAAAACTAGAGCAGCGTATTGCAGAGACTCAAGCGAGAGATGTTGCCGCCAGCAAAGCGAAAAAAGAAGCCGCCGAGCTAGTACAACAACCGAAAGCTAATGGTATTGACGTCGACATCAGTGACAACCAAAAAGCCGAATTTGAGAGCAGATTATCATCACTGCATGTCGGTGCATGGCTGGAATTACATTCACAAGACCAAGAGCCTGTTCGAATAAAATTGGCGGTAAAACTTCAATCAAGTGACAAGTATATCTTTACAGATCGCCTCGGACAAAAAACGGCCGATCACAAACTTACCGAATTGGTAAAACTCATGGCGAGCGGCCAGCTGTCCATTTTGAGTAAAGGTGAACATTTTGAAAACAGCCTAGAAAAGGTTGTGAGAGGATTAAGGAAAACGGCACCATGAACCAACCGACATCATCAGAACAGCGCCAAGAGTATCGACTCAACAGCCGAGAAACCGTCTTCATCGAACTGGCCTCGGCCAGCCCCGACGGACGAGAACCCGAAGAAATACTAGTGAGTGAAAGTGTAGATATCTCGGCCAACGGTATACAGGTACTAGTCAATCAGCCACTAGAGATGAACCGAATATTACAAGTCGCGGTATCGCTAGAAGACCTCGATTCACCGATCAACCTTATTACCGAGGTCAAATGGATCATAGAAGACGCGGCGAATCATCGCTGGATGGTCGGTTTAGCACTGCTGGAATCTGATGACTCGAAACTCGCCGAATGGAAAACGACTATTTCACAGCGCTTATTTGGAGAGTCCTAATATAGAGTCTGCTGAGGGAACTTATTTTTTACTCATTGAGCAGCGGGTTACCGCCGCTCAATGAGCGTCATCGCTGCTATTAAGTTATCAAAGACCACATGCACGCTTCATTAAACCGCGAGCCAGAGAGTCGGGTAGCCAACGACAAAGTAATCCCAGACACTGGGTTTTCAATCCCAAAATATAACTGACCCTAGGCCCCGAAACCGATTTCCAAATAGATTCAGCCACGTATTCGGCGTCCATATTCGCAGCCATGTGTTTATCAAAGCTCTTGGGCAGCGACATTCCCATCGCAGTCTTTACTATTGGCGGCTTGATAGCCTTTACCCGAATACCAAACTGTTGCCATTCAATGCTTAGCGCCTGAGTCAGGCCATTCACATAGTGCTTAGTTGCGCCGTAAACCCCCAACAGGGGAATGCCATAAATACTCGACGCAGAACAAATATTCACAAGCACCGAGTTCGGCGTCTGCTTTAACAGCGGCAACGCATGTCGAGCAACGTAGGTCAGCCCTTTGACGTTAATATCGATCATGCGATCGGTCGCAGCTGCATCAATGTCTTCAAAATAGCCCGATGACAACACGCCTGCACAATTGACCACAACATCTACTTTGCCACCGCTCTGCAATGAGAAGTCTTTAAAGGCGTCGATTACCGCACTCTCATCTCTAACATCCAGTACGCCGTAGCAACTGCGAGTTAAATTACGATGCGTACTCTCAAGCCCTTTTTCATTGATGTCGTACAGACCGACAAACCACCCCTGCCGATGAAAATAGGCCGCCGTTGCCAACCCGATACCTTGCGCAGCACCGGTAATAAATACAGATTTAGTCATCGTCGCTCTCTTATTTGTTGGTACACAGGCTAGAGAAACTATCGAGCCCAGCACCTTCAGACAAGTGGGGTCAAACAAAACCCTACTTGGGGAGGGGAAAATATGATGGCTAAAAATCGCTAAATACACATCGAACAGAAAGTCAGAAACGGGCTTTCTCGCCGTTAAAACCAAGATATCGACTCTGGAGTCACCTTTCACGATTGCCATAGGGCGGCGCCGTCAATTATCGTTAAGCGCCATTTCAATGAAAGACGAAGACACACCACCTTCTCACGATCAGCCCGCTATACATTTTGGCTATATAGGCGCACCCATTTAGGTGCATATTCAAAATGGGTGTATAGAAACCGTGGTACGACAGACTCATACCTGGGCACCACTACACATAAACATCTACCGGACACGCACAATCACGAAAACTTAATTCAGGAACATTAACTGCTGAAATTTACAAAAGTTATCGATTGTTAGGGTGAGTAGAGACTTCCAAAAACGTTAGTATTTGCTCTGCCTCCTGTCGAGTAGAACCACAAAAGTCGACATCTGGCTTAAAACCCCGACAAAACACGGGGTATTGATCGGTTTCCCATAGGTTACAACGATATGATTCTAGATCTAAATTTTCGCAGGCCTGCCCAGCTAGCTTGCCATTGGGCATGTTCGGTAATGCCTGAGAGATAGATGGAGCAATACAACACATACCGCAACCATTTCGACATTTCATAAGGAACGCTTTAAAAGTTCTAGGGTCAGATATGATCCACCATTCATGGATCTGTGGCTACTACCGGCATAGATGACGTGAAATAATTATCGAGCGATGGATCGCCAGAAAAGACTATTCACTACACCAAAGATCTTCGAGAGAGAACTATTTTGAATACATCAATCGCCGAACCTGAGTATCTGGTTACTGCGGTCAAAACGGCACAGACCGTTTCCGCGATCACCAGCGAACAACCCGTGAAGATAAAACCTTTACGCAAAGACACCCAAATAACTCGAGCCAAAATACTCGATGCTGCTGAAGAGCTGTTCGCTCAAAACAGCATTACCGGTACCAGCTTACTCGATATTGCCAAAGCGTCTAATCAGAAAAATCGCTCTGCGCTGCAATATCATTTCACGAATAAAGAAGGCCTGCTTAATGCAGTATTGGATCGTCACGCCTTCCAAGTTCTGGAACATCGCAATCAAATGCTCGACGCCTTGGAATCGAGTGAGAGCTATACACTCAAAGACTTGATGCTAGCGTTAATCGTGCCAATGGCCAATCATCTCGATCGTCCAGGTGGCGCCAATTTTTTGCGTATTCACAGCGATTTAATGAGTCACGAGCACTTTAAACAATTTAGAGAAGTGCGATACAACAAACTCAATGATATGCAGCGTATTAGAGTCATGGGCCGTTCACACACCGAAGGTCTATCCGAAGAAGAACTACAGTCGCGTCAAATGCTCACAGGCTGCCTGCTAGTCCACGGCTTTAGTGTTTACGCGGCCAGTTCTCCACAACCCGATAGAGAACTCTTTGTTTCCACTATGGCACAAGCGATGGCAGACCTATGGACTCAAGCGCCTGCCTAAGTCGATATAGGCTCCCGCGGGAGCCTAAGTTCTTGTATATCCGTATCCTGCCATTAGAGAGCCACCACCTGCCTCGCAGCCTCTGCCAAATAGATTAGAGGTAGGATATTGAAGCGTAGTATTTACCATTCGCCCCCCTTTCAATCGAGCTTTCACGAGAAAAGGTGATTTTTGGTTGATAACCAAAATGATTTTCAAACTCCAAGACGATTTTCTCCCTCAAGCTCTCATCATTGCCTAACAACGTCACATAGCGCACTTCAAAGTGCTTCAATTTATGTTGAATGACTTGGTACTGCCTCATCCCATCGAGATCTCTCAGCGCTACGGACAAATTGGTAAAGGGAACTCGCTCGCCGTTTGGGTGAACCAAAGCCCCCCTAACTTTACCCGCGACAGACGACAGCGCAGGAAAATCAATTTTTCCACAGGGGCAATCCCCCCAAGCGCCCAAATCACCAATTTCGTAACGGATTAATGGCATATGGGTGTTAAAAAAATCAGTAATCACCAATCGGCCTATCTGGTTTTTTTTGCAGGGCTCACCCGCGTCATCGAGTATTTCTACTCCCAACTTACCGCTAAACACATGATGGAAATCGGGGTTATGCGGGCAGCGCGCCGCAATCATTCCAAACTCAGTAGAACTATAAGTTGACCAAATTTGAGCGTTGGGAAACGCCTGCTTAATCAGCGCCTCCTGATGAGGCTCGAACACCTCCGCGTAGCAGCCAAATCGCTGAATGAAACTCATGTCGAGCGACTGCGCAATAACCGCTTCACAAAGCCGTTCGGCATTGGTGGGGTAGGTCGTAACGGCATCGGCGCCAAACTCTTTAAAGCGACGTTGGAGCACAGACAGCTGTTTATCTACCGGCGAATTAACGTCCAAAAAGCCATCGCCTTTATCATCACGGCCCAAATGAATAATCTTGGTGACTACCTTGCGCCCGCCTAACCAGCCAACAAATTTTTCACTCACTTGCTGCTCTATCTTTCGACGCTCATCTGACCAAGTAATTTTAACTGGCACCCCCGTTGAGCCCGACGTGCGGCCGGTAACTGCATGACCATTTAGGAGTTCTTCGTTGTTGTCTAATATCTCTTCTCGGGTCAGAATAGGCACGTCACCACTTTCATCATTAAAGCGTCGCTGATAATAAGGATGGTTTCTCTTTGCCCAGAATATAAGTGCGTCGAAGCGATCGCGGGCGTAGGAATCAGACAAAAAACTTTGCGGACAGTGCATTGGAATTATTAAGCTCATGAACATATTGGATTATCAGGCTATATTCGACTATCGCGGCGAATCCTACAATAGCGCCAGTAACAAATACCCCAATGCACGTCATTTCGAACGCCAAGCACTGATCGATTTAGTGGACGTTAATGACAACCAAAACTTCATTGACGTCCCCGCTGGCGGCGGCTATCTAGCAGAGGGTATAAGAGAATCGTTTGGCCCCACGCTGTCGATAACTTGTATTGAGCCGGCCAAAAAGTTCGCTCAAACCATCCCTTCCTCTTTCACCGTTATTAACAGCCCCATTGATAAAATTCCGCTTGAAGATCGAAGTATTGACGTTGTTGCCAGCCTAGCGGGATTACATCATATTGAGGATCGAGCGCCGGTTTTTCGCGAATGGGGTCGGTTACTCAAGGCCGGAGGTCAGCTGGCGGTCGCCGATGTCGCCGCCGGTAGTGGGCCCGACGAATTTCTCAACGTATTCGTTGATCGCTATACGCCGCAGGGGCACAAGGGTATTTTCATTCAGGGCGATGAGTTTTCTAAACACTTCGAGAACAACGAGCTGGAGCTTAAACACGATAGCCTAGTTCAAGTACCTTGGCTTTTCGACAGCCATCACGATATGGCCGAATTTTGCATCAAGTTGTTTTATCTATTGAATGTCAGCCACGAGCAAGTCCTAGAGAGCCTCTCGAGCTGTGTTGGTATCAAGTCGTTTAACAATGGCAAGATCGGTATCGAGTGGGAATTACGCTACGCCTGCGCCACTAAAAACTAATCAGCACACGCCACAGGCAATTGATGCAGCTTGCCCCAAAGCTCTGCCCAACCTCGGACATGCGAAGCTTGATGGACACTTTTGTTAACACAGGTGCTCGCCAGTGATTGAGATTTAAAGCTCTCATAAATGCTGGTTGGAATTACTCGGTCGTTCATTCCAATAAAGTGTCGCTGCGGAATATCGCTAATTTGTTCGGCAATATCGGCAGGATTTAAAGAGCCCGTCATCGGAATTAACGCTAGCTGCTTGGTCCATAACCGGTGGTCCAAATTTCCTGCAACGGTTCGAATATCAACAATATTGTCTTCTGCTTTCATATCTGCCGCGAGCAGCGCGACGACTCCCCCGCCACCAGAAAACCCGACCAATCGCAGGCGTTCGATATTATGCTCAGTGATAACTTGGGAGAGAATCTCTCGATAACTAGATACCACTTCTTTAGCCATTCGGTGAGATGTCCAATACTTCACACTGCAATTGACGTTTACATACTGACACGGCCTAGCAAGATAAAGAACATTTACAGACTGATCCGCAGCCGCCAATCTCAGTGCCAGGGGATTTATTGGGGTTGGATCATCAGAAGGACCATAGCGCTCCCATGCGTGCCCATCGCCTTCAATATAAACGGTTAAAGCTGTCTCCGGCTTTGAAAATCGACCATACCCTTGCAGAGAAAAAAGACTAGAAGAATAGACCTGAGAAAGTAGCCCGCTCGACTGCGCTATCGATGACGCTAGCTCAACGCGATCACTCACAGGCACTATTGAGCTACAACCCGATAGAAAAATGACCAGAGCCAAAACTAGTCGCTGCGAAATACACATAAGAGTCTCGCGCTAATTCGACTCACATTCGTTGTCACCAATACGAATCCACTTTCTAACTTCTTTGCCCTCTAACCCCACCAGCATAGGCGCCTGAGTATCAGGCATGACACCAACGTCATAGATCTCTTCAACAGAGCCGGTAATGGTGAGCTTATGAACGATCTCACCATCGCTCAAGCGTACTACGTAAACACCGCAGACAGGTTCTTCACCGCGTTGCTTGAGTTCATCATCCAGCGGTAGGCCTTTAAACGTATCGTGTCGCGGTTTAGAGATACCGACGATGGCATAATCACCGTGAAACCTAAGCCCGCGGGTAAAACCTGGGCACCACGTCATTGGGATGAACTTATTTTGCTCTAAATCAACGTAGCCGAAGTACCCTGTTCCCGCCTCAAGAATCCACAGCTTACCCTGATACAATCGAGGGGAGTGCGGCATTGAAAGGCCACCGACGATGACCTCATCGGTGCGAGCATCGATGATCATACCGCCATCAACACGGTGATCACGCCACCCCTGTACCGCATCGGTTTCTCCGATCACCGACACGTAGGCGATTTCATCACTCTCCATGCAAAAGCCATTAAGATGGCAGCGATCTTCGCCCACGATCGAGCTGATGAACTTAGGTTTCCAGACAGGTGAGAAACAACCTGACTCGTCGATTCGAGCCAAACAGTTATAAAGTGTAATAGCGGCTATTAAGTTGCCGTCTTTGTCATAGGCAAAATCATGAGTATCTACGGCGCCGGTCACATGACACTTTCTTGGCAATAGGATTTTGTCCCAATCCTCATACATGCGGCCTTTATCAAGGCCATCTTCAAATCGCCAGATTTGATATTCTGTACTCAGTAACAAACCATTGTCGGTTGGCAGCATTGCCATCGCACGACCAAAATTTCTTTCAGAGACTGTTAGACGCCCATGATTCGGCCCCACTAGAACGACTTTACCGGCAGTGTATGTGGTAAAAATAACGGCAGCGTTCAACTGAGTCATCCAGTTGACCATTCCATCGGAAAAATGCAGATGGAATGGATTAACCATTTCATCTTGAACGTCATCACCGATAACTCGCGGTTTGGCCTGATTGTCACTCATACAACACCCATGTATTTTTTGATTCACTTAGTGTATCAATATTGGCAAAAAAGATGTTAGCCAATTTATATTGAGACATAAAAAAACCGGTCATTTTCATGACCGGTTAATACTTAACAAACCACTAATAAGAAATTAGAAACCGTAAGAATAACGCAGCATCCAAGAGGCTGAATTATAGCTACTATTGCCAAGGTACTCGTAAGCCACTTTTAAGGCCTGATTAGCGCCAACCGCATAACTCAGGCCGAGCGTTGCGCTAACGTTGGTTTGCTCGACATCAGAACCCGTGGTAACAAAACTGTTGCCACCGATCACAAAGCGACTGTTCGATTGCACCTGATCATCGGCAAAATCGTGGTATACCGCCAAGTCAAAATACGGCGTCCAGACGGCTTTGTCGATAATGATCGGCTTGGCAATCTCTAACCCAAGACCCAGCTCTAGTGTTTCGTAACTTTGACTGGCCACCGACAAGGCGGCAATGCTGCCGGTTTCGTCGTAGGAATCAATGTTCACGTGGTTGTAGGCAACTTCAACACGCGGGCTGAGTTTCCAGCCAGACTCAAAACCAAACTCTTTACCACCCTGGATACGCAGCGACAAAAAGTCGCTGTCGTAATCGGCTGTAGCGATATCACCGACGATGTTTCTTCGGCTGTCATTATCACCGCGGCCGTAAGTCATCACCGCATTGGCGAACAATGGGCCTTGAGTCCACTGACCGTAAACAGAAGCCATCAAGCTATCGGTATCAACTCGGTTCATGTTGTCATCAGACTCGACTTCGGTATCGGCGCTGCTGATCACACCACCAATAACGAGACCTGGTCTCAGCTCGCGATCGTAACCAATGGCAAAACCGGTGGTATCGACTTCAAAACCGGCGACGCCGTTATCACTGTCGCCATCACCATCGGTTTGTAATGCTTGTATCCACAGGCCTTGGGCGGCAGAGAACTCTTCGCCCGAGCTGCGACCTTGTTGCATCAAACGCTGAACATAACGAGACACCACACGCTCGGCGTCGCGGCTGGCCAATAGGTTTTCACCTTGACCGCTGCCATCGAGCTCTTCCCAAGCTTCTTCGGCAACGACGCGCTCAATGAGTGCTAGGAATGTGTCGGCGGTTTCGGTATCGGTACCCGATAACTCTTCCAATACCGACTGGGCCGCGCCGGCAGCGTCTACGCCGTTGGCAGACGAACCATCACCAATAGCGACTTCTTCAAGCTCAAGCGCTCGAACACTGACACACAAGGATAAAGGTCCACATTCAACCCAGCCCGCGCTGATCAAACCGCTGGTGTTTAAAAGCATGGCATCGGTGTTGGCAATCAGCGAGTTAGTGGCATTAACAACCAGGTAGCTGATGCCATCAACATCAGGACTATAGAGTTCTGATGTTGCATTCAAGTGTACTTTGGAGCCGTCAGCGAAGGTTGCATCCACAGCTGAAAAATGCGCGTTGTTTCGATCAGCCTCATCGGGCACGATCACTTGTAGCCCACCAGCGGAGGTACTTCCTGCGGAAAGGGAGTGGACCTCATCGGTCAAGATCACTTGTAGCTCACCACCGGCTGCTACGTTGAGGGTTGTCACATCAGCTTTGCCAGCAACAATACCTTGATCACGAACCTCTAAGGTTTCTGCCACCACATGACCAATAATGGTGCCGGTGGTATCCACCAAGCCACGGCGCGAATCAATATCACCGACGATGCGACCGGCATTAAGAAGTTGCGCGTGAACACCTTCTGAGTAGACCGCTAGGTCTGCCTCTATTCGGCTGCCACTGTCTAACGTAATCACAGCCCCATACTCGCGGCCAGAGGCATCAAGAACACCCAACCCAACACCTGAATCTGGCGCATTAACTACCACGCTGGAACCATTTAATGTGACCGCTGCGGCTGCGTCGTACCCACCAAGAGAAATCCCTGTCGCATAGCCTCCCGCATAGGCAGGACTGCTTACATCGACCACCACTGAAGAGTTAGTCAGAGTTACATCTAAGCTATCGCCACGAACGTTAATACCGTGGGCTACGGCGCCACCCTTGGCAGACCCAGTCTTGATAACAGAGAGAGCGATATCGGCGTCGGTCAAGTTAACATTAACTGTATCTGCGGCACCGACGATACCGTAGGCTACTGCACTGCCGTAACCTTCCGCCGTGACATCCAACGAAGCATCGCTCAAAGTGACCGTAGCGGTGCCAAGAGAGTAGTGTCCATTTCCCCTCACTACTACACCCGTTGCGTTTGCATTGGCTCCAAAAGCCTTAGAAGAGACTTTAGCGCCACTGTTAAGAGTCACAGCTGCGCTGGTATCATATTGGGTATATGACACAGCCCCCGCAGCGATGGCAGTGGCACTAGCGGTATTGCGGTGATCATCACTGGCTAAGTTTGAAACCGCCAAAACATCAATAGTACCGCCCTTGGCAGTCACCACAGATTTGGCAGTCTCAGTATAAGAAAATGCGTCTGAGCTGACGCCAAGCGCAACCACTTGACCGTAACCATCGCCTTCAATGCTGCTATCAATGTCGAGCGAGGTATCGTTCAGCAGCACCGTCGCCAGACTGTCGCCGCTGTTGAATTCGGCTGACGCCGCATAGATTGCAATGCCCGCAGCTCCTGCGCCGCCCTCAACGCCGCTGTTCGATACAGTGGTCGCCTCCGACTTGATTGATGACGCGGATAAGTCAACGCTCACCTCTCGAGGGTTTGTGACTTGAACACCAACGCTACTCGCGTGATCGTATTTGTGATATCTCGCAGCGACGCCTGATGCAGAAGCCGAAATCGTCGACTCTGCAGCCGTAATCACTACGCTGTCATCAGCACTGCTGTAGCTGGCATCCACAAAAATACCAGCACCCTCGGCGTAGGAATCGTGAGCGGTCGCGGTACCAGATATCGCACTGCCGGCACTCAAGTCAATCGTTACCTCGCCTTTTGCAACTGCATTGATAGCCGCGGCGCGCGCCCTAGCAGTCGTTGCCGAGTCTGCGGTAACAGTAATGGTAGCGTTGGCGTCAAGCGTGACCGCTATATCGCCGCCAGTAGACAGGTCGCCAAGATCCATTCCGTAAGAATAGCGGCTCTGTTGATTGACAATGCCAGCTCCGCTTTCCAGTGTTACCGTTGCGACGCCATTCTTTACGCTAATTGCATTCACGAAAGTATCAGCGCCAGTTAAGGTCACACCGGATGACAGGGTAACGCTCTTGGCGTCAGCTTCACGGTCGCAGACAGCGCCTGTTGTATCAGCGCCGATCACCACGGATGGTGACGCATTATCCAGCTGATGAGAGCAAGAAGCGTCCGCCACTACATCAGTAGCGCTGGCAACCGCAATGACTTGAGCTACCGCGAACGACAGCCCCTTTAAACGAGAAGGTATAGTGTGATTACTCATCAATGAGTCCCTAAGAAACAAATCCGTTAGTCTAAATATCGCCCGTCATTACTCTTTTTTCCAAGCTTGGACGGCGCTACTTAGTGTAAAAGCGACAAAATCATATAGAACTTAATCAGCAATATCAATGTTTCCCTATTAAAGACTTTGCTACAAAAACGCATACTCCGAGGGCGAACAAAAACTAGAGCACGCTGCAGAGGTAGCTGTAGTGGTCAACCAAAACCGGCCAACCCGCTATAAGCTCCCTTCTATTCTACTTCGGCGGCTAATGGCAACACTCCGCGAAGGCGACAAAAGTTCCTAAGCCAAATAACAACTGTTTACTTCAGACTCTCTATACCGCTATTTGAGATGAACTTCAGCCATCCATAAAAAAACCGGCCTCTGTGGGCCGGTTTTTATTTACGTCACAACTGCTTTAACTAACTTAAGAAATTAGAAGCCGTAAGAATAACGCAGCATCCAAGAGGCTGAATCATAGTTACTATTACCAAAGTACTCGTAAGCCGCCTTCAAAGAGTGGTGGGCACCCACCGCATAGCTCAGGCCGAGCGTTGCACTGATATTGGTTTGTTCAACATCAGAACCGGTGGTGACAAAGCTGTTACCACCGATCACAAAGCGACTGCTCGATTGCACCTGATCATTGGCAAAGTCGTGGTATACCGCCAGATCAAAATACGGCGTCCACACGGTTTTTTCGATAATGATCGGTTTGGCAATTTCTAGCCCAAGGCCCAGCTCTAGTGTTTCATAGCTTTGACTGGCCACTGACAAGGCGGCAATGCTGCCGGTTTCATCGTAGGAATCAATATTCACATGATTGTAGGCAACCTCAACGCGCGGGCTCAGTTTCCAACCGGATTCAAAACCAAACTCTTTACCACCTTGGATACGCATTGACAAAAAGTCACTGTCGTAATCGGCTGAAGCGATATCACCCACCACTTCTCGGCGACTGTCGTTGTCACCACGGCCGTAAGTCATCACCGCATTGGCGAACAAAGGGCCTTGAGTCCACTGCCCGTAAACAGAAGCCATTAAGGTATCGGTGTCAACGCGGTTCATATTGTCATCAGACTCGACTTCGGTATCGGCGCTACTGACAACACCACCAATCACCAAGCCAGGTCTCAACTCGCGATCGTAACCAATGGCAAAGCCGGTGGTATCGACTTCAAAGCCAGCGACGCCATTATCTCCATCGCCGTCACCGTCGGTTTGTAATGCTTGCATCCACAGACCTTGGGCGGCAGAAAACTCTTCACCCGA
>Ga0209395_1006727_pt1 | contig 12309 bp, 14 predicted proteins | sample GOMGulsemesocosm_3_FD_184635 | JGI IMG/M metagenome (GOLD analysis project Ga0209395, IMG submission 184635) | Methane-oxidizing microbial communities from mesocosms in the Gulf of Mexico - GOM9D Gulf of Mexico (SPAdes) (version 2) | ecosystem: Environmental > Aquatic > Marine > Cold seeps... | reverse complement strand
CCAGCAACGCGGCGCTCTACTTGGTTGCGGAATTGTGTGTTGCGCTCGTTCAGGAAGGCGCGATCAAAGTCATTGTAGTGATACATTTTTACGCTCCTGCGCTTGTGGTTTCGGCTTGTTTGCCGTGGAAGTAATTGGAAGGACCCGTGGCGCGAAATTCTTCGCGAAAATGTACAGGTTCTGGGCCATTCTTGCCCATGACAGCGTCCGCCAGCATCACGCCCACAGCCATATCGGGCTGGGCTTGCGCCAAGGTTAGCTGTGCATCGGCTGCGTCTTCTTCGATAAACAAGGCGGCATCCGCATGGGCCTGAACCCAACAGCTGTCCGTGGACCAGTAAATCACGTCACCTTCGAGGAGGTGGTTTGCGGTGATGACTTTTGGTGTAAAGGGACGTCGGCTCATGACAGTTGTCCTTGCTGAAGCTGGGGTGTTGTCGGTTTTGTAAAGGGCAGGCCGGGCAGAATGGCACAATCAATGCCAGCGGTTAGGGCCTGAGAGATGAGGTCATCCGGTGTACCGGTGCCGGGCTTTAGACGCACGATGGCGGCGCCTTCATGGGCGGCTTGGAGGATCTCGTGGCGCGCAGTTGTGGCGGGCAGGAATTGCGCTTCACGACGCGCAAGTTCCAGCACCTCATCCGAAATATCGTGATCCGCAATGATGATGTCGGCGCGATCAATGGCGCGACGGGCGCGGATGGATAGCATATCCGCTTCACCTGCGCCGGTGCCGATCAGATCAATGCGGCCGGGGGCGTCGTCTTCTTGCAGATGTTGGATCAATAGGGCATCGAGCGCTTCGCGCACGGCAGTCTCTCCACCAGCTGCAAAAGCTTGCGGGCCAGTGTGGGTGTAATAGTCGGCCCAGAAATCACGACGGGCACGGCCTGCGGGCAATGCAAAAGCACGTGAACGGAAGGACTTTCCAATTTCAGCCAAGGTGCCAAGCGCTGGGGATAGGTCTTCCTCCAAGCTCGCCTTGATGGCGCGGGCCAAAACGGGCGCTGCGCCTTCTGTACCAATGGCGACTGTGACGGGTGCACGATCAACGATGGCAGGGGTGATGAAATCGCTATCCTGCAGATTATCCACGATGTTCACGGGAAGGCGTGCGGCTTTTGCGAGACTGCGGACCTCTTGGTCGCGGGCGGTGTCTTCATCTGCCGCATAGACCATCAGTGCACCTTGCAGATCGGGGAAACGCAAAGGACGCTGATGTAGGGAAATTACCCCTTCTGTAGCGAGATCACGAATGGCGCGAGACGGAGCGGTTGTAAAAACCTCAATTTTTGCGAGTGTCTTTGTCAGCAGGCGCAGTTTTGCAATAGCAGCTTCACCACCGCCCGACAGCACAATGCGAGTACCTTCGGTTTTCATATAAATCGGGAAATGGTCCATTGTTCCGCAATCCTGCTTGTTTCAGGTCTATATATAGGATAATTTCCCGATATTGCGCTAGTATCGCGCATAGATAAGAATAATCGTTCCGGTTTCTCTGCCGTTGAGAAGCAAAGTTCCGGACTTTAAGGAGAAACGGAATGTCAGTCCGTATTGATGAGATCGACCGGAAAATCTTAATGGCGCTGCAGGAAGATGCAGGACAGTCATTGGATGAAATTGCGCGTAAAGCGGGGTCTTCCAAGACACCTGTTTGGAATCGCATTCAGAAAATGAAGAAAAGCGGTATGATCAAGGGACAGACAGCGGTTTTGGATGCCGAAGCCCTTGGTTTTGAAAGCTGTTTCTTTGTTTTAATCCGCACGTCACAACACGCCGCCAGCTGGAAAGAACAGTTCATGAAAGCGCTGCAAGCCCGTCCTGAGGTGATGGAGGCGCATCGCTTGGCAGGTGATATTGACTATATACTTAAGGTGCGTGTCACCAATGCGCGGGCGTATGATAAATTCTATCAGGCGTTAATTGGTGATGTGGACATCTATAATGTGACGGCGTTGCTTTCGATGGAAGAGATCATCACCAACCGACCCCTGCCTTTGCGCGAGGGGTAGGGGGCGCTGCCCCCATTTGTTCCACAGATCCCCCCGGGATATTTTAGAACCAAAATGGGTTCAGCGCGGATGCGCGCTGGCCAGAGCCAAGCCGTCGATGATGGCGGTGAAGGCGTCGGAATGTTGCAGATCTGCCTGAGGGAAAATGTTCTGGACGGTCTGAATGACAGTGCCCATCAGGCTGGAGCCACCGACAAAGATCACGCTGTTGATGTCTTCCGAGCGGCAATTGGCGAGGGTCAAAGCTTCCCCAACGCATTCGCTTAGGCCTTGCATATGGGGTGCAAGGGAATGCGTTAGCATCTCGGAGGTCAACATGTGTTGTAAGCCGGGTTCAACACTTGCGAGATTTATCAATCCGGACGCGCCTTTGTTGGTTTGAATTTTTCCGCGCTCTACCGCGAAAGCAATGTCATGGCCGAGGTGGTGGTCAAGTACCGAAAGAAGACGCGCGAAGAGGGGGGGATTTACGGCGTAACGTTCTAGGTCAGTCACTTTGCGCCGCACTTCGGGGGCATAAAGGAAAGGGATCATCTGCCAAGTTGCGAGGTCATGAAAAATCGCATTGGGGGCTGTATGGCTGCCCGGTCCGAAATCTTTGCGGATGTCAGCGCCTTTGCCAAAGAGATGCATCACGTGATCAAAGCTGAGGCTGCGGTCAAAATTTGTACCACCCAGACGCAGGCCATGGCTCGCGAGAATATCAATGCCGTCATCCGTGTTTCGGAATATTGTGAAATCCGAGGTGCCGCCGCCGATATCGACGATCAGCTTCAACCCATCCGTTTTGTCATTTACGCCAGAAGCCAAGGCGGCGGCTTCTGGTTCGGCCATGAAACGCACATCCTTAAACCCGGCAGCTTTGTAGCATTGAGTGAGGTCTTCTAATGCTTGGGCATTCTTGGTGGCATCGCCGGAGTGGAAGAACACCGGGCGGCCCGAAACTGCGTGGTCAAATTCTTGATGACAGACCTCTTCGGCGCGGGATTTGATGCGCTTCAGAAAGCGCGCGATGATGTCCACGAATGTTAGCCGCTCTCCCATTAATAGGCGGCTTTCATGCATCAATGGCGTACCCAATATGCTTTTGAGCGCGCGCATGTAGCGGCCTTCATCGCCGTTAATCAGCGCTCTGTTTGCGCGTTGACCGTAGAGCGTATTGCCATTGTCAAAATCAAAGAACACAGCCGTTGGCAGGGTTTTTTCACCGGGTTCGATCTCTATCAGGAAGGGCCGCCCGTTGACGGAAATCCCCGCAGCAGAGTTTGAGGTTCCGAAGTCAATTCCGAGGGTTTGTGACATGAAAGCGGCCCGTTGGCGATTGCTGGGCCTGGTCAGATAGCACTGACCGGTAGCGACTGCAAGCCGTGGAAATGGTAGATATTTGCGTATTGCGGCGGCTTGCTCAGACGCAGATCAGGGCAACGTTCAAACAGGATGGGCAGGGCGATCTGTAGCTCCATTCGGGCCAAGGGAGCCCCAATACAGAAATGCGCACCGGCGCCAAAACTGGTGTTGGTGATCACATCGCGTGTGGGTTGGAAGGTTTCGCCGTTCTGCCACGTCACATCATCGCGGTTGGCTGAAGCCAGCAGAAGAGCGACCTCATCGCCGGGTTGGAATTTGTGACCACAGACCTCGACCTCCTCATAGCACCAGCGGGTGAACATATGCAGAGGGGGATCAAAGCGCAGGGTTTCTTCCGAAACCTTTTCAATGGCTTCTGGAGTACAATGCACCTGTACGTTTTGTTCTAGGACGAGTTTTACAGCATTGCCGATGGAATGCACGGTGGCCTCATGTCCGGCGTTAAGCAGCAAAATACAGGTTGTAATCAACTCGTCTGTCGACAGCTTTGTGCCTTCTTCCTCGGCGGAAATGAGGGCTGAAATTAGATCATCGGCAGGGGTTTTACGACGTTCCTCAACATAACCTTGCATGAAGGCAACGAATTCTTGAGTGGCGCGCACGGCCTGATCTTCCATCTCTCGGGTGCGGCCTGCTTGATACATCATCACCATGGCGTTGGACCATTCCAGCAATTCGCGCCACATGGATTCTGGGACGCCAAGCAGGCGGCAGATGATCACCACCGGGATTTTCTGGGCAAAGGCCGTGAGAAGGTCAAACTCATCAGCAGGAAAATCATCGATCAATTGATGGGTGAGGGCCTCAATCTCAGGCGCGAGTTCTTTAATCCGGCGCGAGGTGAAAGCACGCATGACAAGTCCGCGCAGACGGGGGTGACGAGGGCGTTCCAGTTCCAGCATGGAATGGGCTTCCACGGCATAGAAGGGTGCAAGATGATCGGGAATGGGCTTGCGCTTATCTGCGGGGACTTCACGACCAAAACGACGATCACGCAACAAAGCGGACACTGCTTTTTGCGAGGTGGCACAGATCAGATTGTAATCCTCCCAGAACACAAGATCCCCAGATGCACGCATCTGTGCATAAAATGGATAGGGGTTCTGAACAAAGGTGGGCTCTGTTGGGGACTGGGTGAATTTTTGCATACTGATCTCCTCTGGAAAGAGAGATATTTTCGCTTTTCAAGGAAGATGCAAGGGCGCAAATCGCGCGCAAGAAGAATTGTTATAACCAGAAATGAGAGCGCGCGACACAGAGGTAAGGAGATGTTGCGTCAAACTGGGGGGTTGAGCAGATGGGCATTCACCGTAATACTACGCCGCAGGGGGAAGTCCCCATAAACTGGACATGCGGGTATAACCGCAGCACACAATCAAAGAATATCAGGGAGATATCTATGAAATTTTTAGCCACTGCAGCTATGGCGCTTGCGCTTTCCGCGACCGGTCAGGCCGCTTTTGCATCCTGCGATGACGGCGAAGTCGTTGTTAAATTTGCCCATGTAACCAACACAGACCGTCACCCCAAGGGTATCGCGGCCTCCCTGTTGGAAGCGCGCGTGAATGAAGAAATGAACGGCGTGATGTGCATGGAGGTCTTCCCGAACTCGACGCTTTATGACGATAATAAAGTGCTTGAGGCGATGCTGAATGGTGACGTTCAACTGGCCGCGCCTTCCTTGTCAAAGTTCGAAGCTTTCACACGCCAATTCCGCATTTTCGATCTGCCGTTCATGTTTGAAGACATCAACGCGGTGGATGCATTCCAAGCGTCAGAAGCAGGCCAGGGCATGTTGGATAGTATGCAACGTCGTGGTCTTCAGGGCTTGTCGTTCTGGCACAATGGTATGAAGCAGATGTCTGCAAACGTGCCGCTGATCGCGCCAACGGATGCAAACGGTCTGAATTTCCGCGTCCAGTCTTCCGACGTGCTGGTTGCACAGATGGAAGCTATCGGTGGTTCGCCCCAGAAAATGGCGTTCTCTGAGGTATATGGCGCGTTGCAACAGGGCGTTGTTGACGGTCAGGAAAACACTTGGTCAAACATCTTCGGTAAGAAGTTCTTTGAAGTCCAAGACGGTACCACTGAGACCAACCATGGTATTATTGACTATCTTGTAGTGACCTCAACTGAGTTCCTTGATGGGCTTGAGCCTGAGGTGCGTGACCAGTTCATGACCATCCTAGACGAAGTGACGGCGACCCGTAACGCCGAAGCCTTTGCTGTGAATGAAGCAGCGCGAGCGGCAATTCTAGAAGCCGGTGGCACCATTGTAGAACTGACAGCTGAACAACGTCAGGCTTGGGTTGACGTGATGATGCCTGTTTGGGGGCAATTTGCTGGTGACGTAGGCCAAGAAAACATTGACGCCGCACAGGCAATCAACGCCGCAAACTAAGCACGTTGAAGTATTGAACGCAGCCTCAAGCGGGGCTGCGTTCTTTTTATTTTATAATACGAAGGGGGAAGGTTATGCATCCGAAACCGGGGCTAAACCGCATCGACCGGATTGAGGAAAGCGTGATTGCGCTCATCTTGGGTCTGATGGTGGTGCTGGCATTTGCGAATGTGATTGTGCGTAAAAGCGGGGGGAATATCCTCTGGGCTAAAGAAATGTCGGTGTATCTGTTTGCTTGGCTTGTATTGATGGGGGCGTCCTATGCGGTCAAAAAGGGTGCACATTTGGGGGTCGATATTGTCGTGAATGCGACCCACGGTAAAAGCCGCAAGACTTTAGGCACGGTGGCTGTGGCGGTTTGTATCGCCTATAGTTTTTTGCTGTTGAAGGGGTCGTGGGATTACTGGGCGAATTTCGCCAACCTTCCGCAAACCACAGGACGATGGTTCCCAACGGGGCTGGAAGAGATGAAACCCACTAGCTTCCGATCTTGGTATATCGTCAACGACGTGCCGAACCCTTGGTTTTTAGGCTGGCTTGAGGGCGCGATGAACTACGGCGATCCTTATGACAAACTACCACGTTTTATTCCTTACGCAGTTCTGCCTTTGTCAATGGCGCTCATGCTGTATCGCTTCGTGCAGGCGGGTATTGATGTGCTGAAGGGCCGGATTGATCGTGTTGTCGCCAGCCATGAGGTTGAGGACGAAATTGAAGAGGTGCGCGAACGTTTGGGCGCGGCCATGGATGGTGAAACTACAGATAATGTAGAGGGCGATAAATAATGGAAGTTCTTCTACTTTTTGTCATGGTCATTGGATTCATGCTGATTGGCGTGCCGATTGCGGTATCGCTTGGCATGTCGTCGATCCTGTTCCTGCTGGTGTTCTCAGAAAGCTCGCTTTCTTCCATCGCGCAAACCTTGTTTCAGGCCTTTGAGGGGCATTTCACCCTATTGGCGATCCCGTTCTTCATCTTGGCGAGTACCTTTATGTCGACGGGCGGCGTCGCACAGAGGATCATCCGATTTTCCATCGCTTGCGTCGGACATTTACGCGGTGGTTTGGCGATCTCTGGCGTCTTTGCCTGCATGATGTTTGCGGCTTTGTCCGGGTCTAGCCCAGCAACGGTTGTGGCGATTGGCTCTATTGTGATTACGGCAATGGTTCAGGCCGGATACACGAAAGAGTTTGCAGCTGGTGTGATCTGTAATGCAGGCACATTGGGCATCCTAATCCCGCCGTCAATCGTGATGGTTGTCTATGCATCTGCAGTGGATGTGTCTGTGGGGCGGATGTTTTTGGCTGGGGTTTTCCCAGGCATTCTTGCTGGTCTGATGTTGATGGTTGCGATTTACGTAATGGCGCGCATCAAAAACATGCCCTCAGGTGAGTTTGCGGGTTGGAGCGAAATCTTTGAGAGTTTCCGTGATGCCTTCTGGGGCTTGTTCCTGATTTTCATCATCATGTTCGGCATCTATGGCGTTCCAGGCTATGTAAAGGCTTGGTTTACCCCAACGGAAGCAGCCGCTGTCGCTTCTGTCTATGCATTCCTAGTGGCCTGTTTCATTTACCGAGACATGGGGCCTTTGGCGGCGCGGGATGGGCATGAAAAGGTCAGCTTATTGGCGCGCCCTCAGGCAGTGATCACGGCCTTCTTCCACGCTGATACACGTCGCACATTGTTCGAGGCGGGCAAGCTGACGGTGACATTGCTGTTTGTCATCGCCAATGCGCTGATCCTGAAGCATGTGTTGACCGAAGAACAGATACCGCAACATGTGGCTGAAGCGATGTTATCGGCGGGCTTTGGTCCGGTGATGTTCCTTGTGGTGGTGAATGTGATCTTGTTGATCGGCGGGCAGTTCATGGAGCCTTCCGGCCTATTGGTTATCGTCGCACCACTGGTTTTCCCCATAGCGATTCAGCTGGGCATTGATCCAATTCACTTGGGTATCATCATGGTCGTTAATATGGAAATCGGGATGATTACGCCGCCTGTGGGATTGAATCTATTTGTGACTTCAGGCGTTGCTGGCATGCCAATGATGAGCGTCGTGCGTGCATCGCTGCCATTCTTGGCGGTGCTGTTTGTCTTCCTGATCTTGATCACCTATGTGCCGATCATCTCAACCTTCTTGCCCACGTCTCTGATGGGGCCAGAGATGGTTGTGTATTAACGCGAACGACAGAAAAATAATAAGGCCGGGTGGGGAAACTTGCCCGGCCTTTTTTTGTGAGGGTTTCTGGGCGATATCGTTGCAAGATACGCGTGACGGTGGTCCTAAAGTGTAGGGCAGGATGTCTATCTGATAGGCAGCATTATTCTTACGGGTGCAGCAATGACAAACCCTTATTTCAAAGGGCTCGTTTCGTGAAAACACACTGAGGTCAGTTTCCCGGTTGATCCAACAACAGGTGGATAAGGTCTTGGAAGCTCTCGGAATGTCCGGAGTGTAGGCTCTCTTCAAACTGGCTCTCTGCCCGTTGGACGGCGACCTGGCTTGCGCGAATTCCGCGTTGGCCAAGATCAGTAATCCGTAAAGTGGCCGATTTGTCGTTTTCCCGGATCAGTGCGCCACTGCGGATCAGCGCGTCAATCAAAGGGGCAATATCCACATTGAATTTGCTACGCTTGGCGGTGATGTTTTCTGGGGTGCCCCCTGGATCAATCAGATGTAAAATCTGTCCTTGTGCCCCGGCCATGAAGGCAAAGCCTTCAGCGTTCAGTTCTGCATCAATTCGTGCCTGACACAGCCGCACAGCCGCCATCAGGTTTTCCCCAAGCGCTGGAGCGTTATTGTCGTTCATAATTAGGCCTGCTCAAGCGCATCAATGATACCGGCAAAATCGGAGGCTTTCAGGGAAGCACCGCCAACAAGTGCACCGTCCACGTCGGTAACCGCAAAGATCTCAGTTGCGTTGGATGGTTTGACCGAACCCCCATAGAGAATGCGAATGGCCGTGCCAGTATCTTGGCCAAAGCGACGGATAAGGCGTTCACGGATAAACGTATGGACCTCCGCGATCTGATCCAACGTTGGAACAAGCCCAGTCCCAATGGCCCAGACCGGTTCGTAGGCGATCACTAGATTGTCACCTGTAGCACCATCAGGCACAGAGCCAGCCAATTGTCCGCCGATGATATCAAGCGTGTTATTGGCTTCTCGTTGGGCATGACTTTCACCGAGGCACACGATGGCACACAGGTTATTTTCCATCGCAGTACGGGCCTTTGCACGCACGTCTTCGCTTTCCTCATCATAGCTGTCGCGCCGCTCGGAATGGCCGAGAATGACATGGCTTGCGCCGGTATCAATTAGCATTTCTGCGGAAATATCACCTGTATGCGCGCCGGATTTTGCCGCGTGGCAATCCTGCCCGCCTGTTGCGATGGCACTGTCCGTCAATGTGTCGGATAGGCGGGACAATAAGGTCGCCGGAGGGCAAATCAGCAGATCAACAGAGGGGGTAGGGTATTTCGCTGCGAGAGCTTCGGCCTCAATAAGAGCGTTCGTTAAGCCATTCATCTTCCAGTTGCCCGCCGCGAGTTTCCTACGCATATCCTGCCATCCTTTGTTTGATTGTTACCAACAGAATTCGCAGGCGCAGGGCGGAGCGTCAAGGGGATAGCGGCAGGAGGGGGCGTTGCAACAGGAAGGTTGTGTTTTTGCCTTGCTCGACTCAACCGGCAGTTTCGCTAGAAAGCTAGAATTCTTAACCTTTGTAGAGTAGCGGCTTTGCGTCAGGTTCGTACAGGGCCGTTGGCCGTACAATCGCCGCGCTAGGCGATGGCCACGTTAATTCGGCAGTTTCAGTTCGCTATCAGGCGTATCCATGCCTTCAAAGCGGATGCTTTCACCGCAACCGCAGGCATCTGAAACATTCGGATTGTTGAATTTAAATCCGCTTTCCAGCAACCCAACTTCATAATCAACCTCTGTACCGATCAGAAACATTTGCGCCATAGGGGCAATCATCACGCAGGCACCATCTTGTTCGACCACTTCGTCATAGGTGTCAGGTGCATCGACATATTCCATCGTGTATTCCATGCCTGCACAGCCGCCTTTACGCACGCCAATGCGTAGCCCGGCATGGCCCTTGGCAGCCATGAGTTTGGCGATCTGCTTGATCGCTTTGGGTGTCATTGTGACGGCTTGCTTGCCTGGAATACCGAACATCTCGTGTTTCCTTACATAAAGCCCAGTTCGAGGCGGGCCTCATCAGACATCATTTCCATGCCCCATGGTGGCTCCCAAACCAGTTCAACATTGACAGTTTTGATGCCAGGTAGGGGTTCAATTGCTTCGGCAATCCATCCTGGCATTTCACCAGCCACAGGACAGCCCGGTGCCGTCAGTGACATGATGACGTCAACGTCATTTTCTTTACTGATCTCAATCGTATAGATCAGACCTAGATCATAGATATTCACCGGAATCTCTGGGTCAAAAACCGAACGACAGGCTTCAACCACGGTATCATACATCTCGTGACTGGTTGTCGATGGTTTGATGAGCGGGGCGCCTTCCATGGGCGCGGTTGTTTCTGCGGTCATAGTGGGTTCTTTCATTACCTGACTGAAGATATAAGGATTGTATGCCCGAAGGTCCAGAGGCTGAGATGGGCAAAAGCGCGCAGAAGACCCTTCGTGAGGGCAAGTGTAATCTTTGTGTGACAATTCCCATGCATGCTCAATAGGTTGGATTTTCAAGATTTGACGGGATCAGTTGCAGGCTGGGACGCGAAATTTTTCCTTGGCATTTTGGGAAAACTGAGACATTTGGTCCCCATGACCAAATTTAGCTATTCTTTGAACGCCACCGACGGAAAAGCCCGGACCGGTGTGATCTCAACCCCACGCGGTGAAATTCGTACTCCGGCATTTATGCCGGTCGGCACGGCGGCGACTGTGAAAGCAATGATGCCTGAAAGCGTTGCCGCTACCGGGGCTGATATCTTGCTCGGCAATACCTACCATCTGATGCTGCGTCCTACGGCAGAACGGATTGAACGCCTTGGTGGCCTGCATAAGTTCATGAATTGGCAGAAACCCATCCTAACCGACAGCGGCGGTTTTCAGGTGATGAGTCTCGCCGGGCTTCGCAAGCTGACGGAAGAAGGCGTGACCTTTTCCAGTCATATTGACGGATCAAAACATAAGATCACCCCGGAACGAAGCATGGAAATTCAGCGTCTGCTGGGCTCTGACATCGTGATGTGTTTCGATGAATGCCCAGCATTGCCAGCTGATAAGAAACGCATTGAAGAAAGCATGCGTATGTCAATGCGATGGGCGCAGCGTTCGCGCGATGCCTTCGGGGATCGCCCTGGCCATGCTCTGTTTGGCATCATGCAAGGCGGTCTTGAAGAAGACCTGCGCGGCGAAAGTGCCGAAGCTTTGCGTGACATTGAATTTGACGGATATGCCGTCGGCGGCCTTGCGGTGGGCGAGGGGCAGGAGAAAATGTTCAACTGCCTAGATTACGCTCCTGATATGCTACCGGTTGATAAACCTCGCTATCTGATGGGCGTCGGAAAGCCCGATGACATCGTTGGTGCAGTTGCACGCGGCATTGATATGATGGATTGCGTTTTGCCATCGCGTTCTGGCCGCACGGGCCAAGTGTTCACGCGCAAGGGGGTGGTGAATATCAAAAACGCCCGCCACGCTGATGATCCGCGCCCATTGGATGAAGCCTGTGCATGCCCGGCCTGTTCCAACTATTCCCGCGCCTATCTGCATCATGTCTTCCGCAGCCAAGAGATGATCTCTGGCATGCTGCTGACCTGGCACAATCTGCGCTATTTCCAAGATCTGATGCAGGACATGCGAGACGCAATCGCAGAAGGGCGTTTTGCCGAATTTGAGCGCAATTTCCACGAGACTCGCGCACAGGGCGATATTGAACCGCTTTAACTGCCTATATAGCGTGACAATACTCAGGCAGGTTTTCGCAGAGTCGCCGGGAAAATAGACTGTTTTACTGAATATTCCGAATTGTGGGTTATCCCTGCCGAAAGGTGGGGTTGACCCCTTGCAGAGCCCGCGCCTGCAGTGCATGATTACGGCCAACTTATGGGATCCAGGTTGAAATCGGGGCTTCGCGCCCCCATCTCAGATCTCCGGAACAGAAAAGACGAATGGCTGCCAAATGGGGCCTGTGTCTTTTGCTAAGCAAGGATTGATAATGCAAGAGCAACTTAACCAGACCTATCCCGTTCTTCCCCTGCGCGATATTGTTGTTTTCCCCCATATGATTGTGCCGCTTTTTGTCGGCCGCGAACGCTCTATTCGCGCGTTGGAAGAGGTGATGCAGGACGACAAGCAAATCATGCTGTCGTGCCAGATGGACCCTTCCGTAGATGAACCTACCGCTGATGGAATCTATCGGATTGGCGTTTTGGCCAATGTGCTGCAACTGCTGAAGCTGCCCGATGGCACAGTGAAAGTGCTTGTTGAAGGCAAATCACGCGTGAAAATCAGCGAATTTGTTGAAAATGACGACTTCTTTGAGGTTCGTGC
>Ga0209395_1006726_pt1 | contig 12310 bp, 12 predicted proteins | sample GOMGulsemesocosm_3_FD_184635 | JGI IMG/M metagenome (GOLD analysis project Ga0209395, IMG submission 184635) | Methane-oxidizing microbial communities from mesocosms in the Gulf of Mexico - GOM9D Gulf of Mexico (SPAdes) (version 2) | ecosystem: Environmental > Aquatic > Marine > Cold seeps... | reverse complement strand
ACCAAAGAAACCTAAAGATGAGTTTAAAAACAATATTAGTTTCACAGCCAAAACCAGAAGGGGAGAAATCACCATATTTTGATTTAGCTGAAAAGTACAATTTAAAAATTGACTTCAGAAAATTTATTACTGTTGTTGGTTTAACCACAAGAGAGTTTAGAGATCAAAAAGTTGATTTAAGCATGCATACTGCTGTTATTTTAACTAGTAAAACTTCTGTCGATCATTTTTTCAGAATGGCTGAAGAAACAAGATTCAAAATTTCAGAAGCTCTAAAATACTTTTGTATGTCTGAAGCTGTAGCTTATTATTTACAAAAATATGTAATCTACAGAAAGCGTAAAATATTTTATGGTAAAACAAACATTGATGATTTAATGGTTTTACTTAAAAAACATAAAAACGAAAATTATCTTTTACCTTGTTCTGATATTTTAAGACAAAGAATCCCTGATGCTTTAGAAGCAAATAATATTAGATATTCAAAAGCTGTAATGTACAGAACTGTTGCTGCAGATTTATCTGACTTGAATGACGTAAAATATGATTTATTAGTTTTCTTTAGTCCATCTGGAATTGAGTCTTTGTTTAAAAACTTTCCTGATTTTAAACAAGATAAAACCATGATTGCTGCTTTTGGCCCCACAACAGCCAATGCAGTTAAGAAACATGATTTAAAATTAGATATTCATGCACCATTACCAAAATACCCGAGTATGACTATGGCTATTGAAGATTACATTAAAACGGCTAACAAAAAGAAATAATTTTTTCGCACTATATTATAAAAGCATAACATTTAGTTATGCTTTTTTTTTGCATCAATTTTAAGATACAGAACAATTATTGGAATTTTGTTCAATACAAAAGTGATTATACGTAAATTCGTAAACTCAAATAGTAAGTTATGGCAAATAGAATTACAGAATTATTCAATATAAAATATCCAATTATCCAAGCAGGAATGATTTGGTGTTCAGGATGGGAATTAGCAAGTGCTGTCTCTAATGCTGGAGGACTTGGAATACTTGGTTCAGGTTCCATGTATCCAGAAGTTTTAGACGACCAAATTATGAAATGTAAGTCTGCAACTGATAAACCTTTTGCTGTAAACTTACCAATGATTTATCCAGATATTGATAAACACGTAGCGCTCATTTTAAAGCATAAAGTTCCTGTCGTATTTACTTCAGCGGGAAATCCAAAAACATGGACTAAACTATTAAAAGACAATGGAATTATTGTTGTTCATGTTGTATCTAGTTTAAAATTTGCATTAAAATCTGAATTAGCTGGCGTTGACGCTGTAGTAGCTGAAGGTTTTGAAGCAGGAGGACACAATGGACGTGAAGAAACTACTACCATGACTTTAATTCCAATTGTAGCAAATGAATTAAAAATCCCTTTAATTGCTGCTGGGGGAATTGGAACTGGAAAAGGAATGCTTGCCGCTATGAGTTTAGGCGCTGATGGTGTTCAAATTGGGAGTCGATTTGTCGCTACACCTGAAAGTTCTGCTCATCAAAATTTTAAAAACACTGTGATTGACACAAAAGATGGAGGAACTGAATTAACACTAAAGGAATTAACTCCAGTTCGATTAATCAAAAATAATTTTTACAACCAGGTACAAACGGCCTACCAAAATAATGCTTCAGCAGAGGATATAAAAGAATTATTAGGCAGAGGACGAGCTAAAAAAGGAATGTTTGAAGGAGATTTAATTGAGGGAGAATTAGAGATTGGCCAAATTGCCGGATTAATAAATGAGATAAAACCCGCTGCTGACATCATAGAAGAAATTATTACAGAGTACAATCAAATTAAAACTGAAATTACAACTTTAGACAAATTCACTTTTTAATAAACTTAACAAACAAATGATAAAATACAATTCATTTACATTAAAAAATGGCTTAAAAGTCATACATCACCAAGACAAAACGACACCTATGGTTGTAGTAAATACAATTTACAATGTTGGTGCTAGAGATGAAAACGAAAGCCGTACAGGATTCGCTCATTTGTTTGAACATTTAATGTTCGGTGGATCAAAGCATATTGAAAATTATGATGCCCCCTTACAATTAGCTGGTGGGGAGTGTAATGCATTTACAAATAATGATATTACAAATTATTACAACACATTACCCGCTGAAAATTTAGAAACAGCCCTTTGGCTAGAAAGTGACAGAATGTTAGAGTTAGCTTTCACTCCAAAATCTTTAGAGGTACAACGTCAAGTTGTAATTGAAGAGTTTAAACAACGTTATTTAAATCAACCTTACGGTGATGTATGGCTACAGTTTAGACCTGTAATCTATAAAACTCACCCATACAAATGGGCAACTATAGGTAAAAATATTCAGCACATTGAAGAGGCTACAATGGAAGATGTAAAAAACTTTTTTTATAAACACTACGGCCCACAAAACGCGACTTTAGTGGTCGGTGGAAATGTAGAGTTCGAATCTGTCAAATCATTAGTTACAAAATGGTATGCCGACATTCCAGCAAGAGACAAATACATAAGAAATATTACTCCTGAACCAAAACAATCTGAAACTAGACGTGTAGCTATTGAAAGAAAGGTACCAACTAACGCCATTTATATGACATTTAGAATGGGTAATCGATTAAGTCATGACCATTATTTGGGCGATATTATTTCAGATGTTTTATCTGCTGGAAAATCATCAAGGTTATTCCAATCATTAGTGAAAAATAAAAAATTATTTACTGATGTATCTGCATATATTTTAGGTGGCATGGAAGATGGCATCTTTTTATTCAGCGGTCATTTAATGGAAGGTATTGATTTTGAAACTGCAGAAAAATCAATTTTAGACGAAATAACAGTCTTGATTGAAAACTCAATTTCAGCTAATGAATTAACTAAGGTGAAAAACAAATTCCAAACTGCAAAAGCATTTCAAGATCAAAGCTTATTAAACAGAGTAATGAATTTAGCTATGTATGATCAAATGGAAAGATTAGATCTTATCAATACAGAGAAAGACATTTACGATTCAATTGAAATTGATGAATTAATCAATTTTGCAAAAGAAACTTTTACACCAACAAACATGTCGGTATTAACAATTAAAGCGATATAAATGAACAGAGCAATTGCACCAGAATACAGTAAAGCGCAACACATTGATTTAGTAGTTCCACAACGCATTAAATTAACTGATAAAATTGATTTATACTGGTTAGATGAGACCCAAGACGATACTGTAAAACTAGACATGACTTGGGATGCTGGGTCTAAATATCAGTCCAAAAAATTAACAGCTTCATTTACTAACGCCCTATTATTAGCTGGTACAGATAAATTAACTGCAAACGAAATTTCTGAGAAAATTGATTTTCAAGGTGGTTATATTTCTCAAGACTTAGATAAAGATCAAGGAGGAGTTACACTTTATGGTTTAAGTAATAAAATTGAAGCTATTTTTGATGTTTTTGCTGAAAACTTTTCAAGTGCCATATTTCCAGAATCAGAAGTTGAAAAGCTAATTGACATTAGAAAAAATGGGTTTAAAGTTTCAATGGAGAAAGTAGCTACACTTTGTCGTCAAGAGTTTAACAAACACATTTTTGGTCAAACTAATGAATATGGAAAAGTAGCTTCATTAGAAGATTTTGATAATGTGAAATCTGCTGATTTACAAGCCTTTTATAAATCAATTTATTTAGAAACTAAACCTACCCTTTTTTTAGTAGGTAAAGTAGATGAGTCATTCATTGAAAAACTAAAATCTTGGGCAGAATCATTAGGCACATCAACTTCAACAACTATAAATACGGGGTTTGAACAAACAAAAGGTAGAATTGAAATAGCTAAGAAGGATGCTATTCAAACTTCTATAAGAATTGGCAGACTAATGGTTCAAAAAAATCACCCTGACTATTATAAGTTTCAAGTTCTAAATACAATTTTAGGTGGTTATTTTGGAAGTCGCTTAATGGCTAACATACGCGAAGATAAAGGCTATACTTATGGTATTGGATCTGGTTTATCCGTTTTAGATGATAGTGCTTATTTCTACATTTCAACTGAAGTTGCAAAAGAAGTTGTCGACAACACTATTACTGAAATCTACGTTGAAATAGATAAATTGAAAAATGAGTTTGTTTCTAAAAATGAATTAAAAAAAGTAAAAAACTATTTACTTGGTGATTTTCTTAGAGGGTCTGATGGCGCTATTGCCATGATGGAAAACTTTAAGAACATTTATTTTAACAATTTGAGTGAAGACTATTACACTGATTTTATTCACGCAATAAATAATGTAACGGCGAAACAATTAAAAGATTTAGCTAATAAATATTGGGACAAAGCAGAATTTTTAGAAGTTCTTGCAGGATAATATAAAGTAAGTAATACTGACCTCACAAGCCATGATAAAAGCAAGTTGGAAAAAATTAACATTAGATTTTAAATTACCCAGTGGAACATCAAGGGGGATTTTAACACAAAAAGATTCCTGGATTATTTCCATTTGGGATGACGTTTTACCCAATTGTATTGGAAAAGGAGAAGCTTCCATTATCAAAACACTATCACCTGATTGGAATGAACATTTTGAAACAAAAGTTAATGTCATTTGTGAAGACATTACAAACTATATTACTAAAGAAGGTCTAGAAAAACTATATCAGTACCCTTCTATTCAATTAGCACTTGAAACTGCTATCTTAGATTTGAAAAATGGTGGGAATTCAATTATTTTCCCATCTGACTTTGTGAGTAAATCAACCCCGATTCCTATTAATGGCCTAATATGGATGGGAGATAAAGCGTTTATGAAGTCACAAATTGAACGTAAAATAAACACTGGCTTTAACTGTATCAAATTAAAAATAGGCGCTATTGATTTCGATACAGAATTACAAATATTAAAAGATATTCGTTCTAATTACGCCTCAACAGATATTGAACTAAGAGTAGATGCTAATGGAGCTTTCTCTCCGCCAGAAGCACTAACTAAGTTAAATAAGTTGGCACAGTTTGACTTACATTCAATTGAACAACCAATAAAAGCAGGACAATTTGACGCTATGGCTGATTTATGTTCAAAAACACCTTTACCAATTGCTTTGGATGAAGAATTGATTGGAATAAGCAATTTGAAAGAAAAGGAAAAGCTTTTATCTCAAATTAATCCACACTACATTATCTTAAAACCTTCCTTAATTGGAGGATTTAAGGGGTCAGATGAATGGATTACATTAGCTGAAAAGCAAAATATAGAGTGGTGGATTACATCTGCATTGGAAAGTAACATTGGCTTAAACGCCATAGCACAATACACATTTACCAAAAACAATCCAATACCACAAGGCCTAGGTACTGGAGGGTTGTTCACAAATAATACACCTTCAAATTTAGTTGTAGACAATGGTCAATTAAAGTTACTCGCTAAATAAATTCAAAATCTACTCTTCTATTTAGTTTTTTACCCCCTGCAGTTGAATTTGATACTTTAGGATCTTTTTCTCCTCTAAATTCAATTACAATTTGATCCGATTTTAAACCAAGACTTAACAAGTAGGTCTTGATTTGATCTGCACGCCTTTCCGACAAACCAACATTATAAGCATCAGAACCATTTGAATCTGTATGTCCAATAATTTTTATTCGTAAATCAGAATGTGATTCAACAATTTTAACCATTCTCTTTAAAAAATGATGAAATTCGGGCTTTAAGTCATCTTTATCATGGTCAAAATGAATCGGTCTAAATTCAAAATCTCTCATTTCAGTATCTCTTACATAATAGGCATTCCATCCTCTTTTTAAGTCGTTACACATATTATTATACCATGAATGATATAACGAAACGGTGTCAGTTTTTGACAATTGATGCTTAGATCGATACAAAGTTATTTTACCAACATTAGTTCGACATGTACTAGATGTAAACTCACCTGATAAATACCCTGTTTCTTCATCATAAATTAATCTACCGTTAATTAAACACCAATATGCTCTTCCTGAATTTTTTTTATTCCCAAAAAGTGCATCTTCAAATTCAATTTCATATTTAGAAATTAATTTTCCTTTAATAATTTTCAATGCATAATATTCAGAGAAAGGTGTTTCTATTCTTGATTCACCAGTAACCATTTTAGTATTTTTATCAATCACAAAATCAAACCAAATAGCCTTACCCTTTGAATTAGTTTGCCCTAAATTAACTTTTAAGCCTTGCCACACTCCCTCCAAGAATTCATCTTGTGCAGACAAATTTATAGTGAAAAGCATAAAATATATGATGAGTACTTTATTCATGAGTTAATTATATACAAGGACTGTTCCTTAAAATACAATATACGTAAATGGTCAAAAAAGTTACAGTAAAATCATTCTTAACTTCTAATAATATAAGAGTATTCTTTATCTTTACACAAAACGATTACAACATGATTCTAAGAAAAGCATTACAAGAGAACTACCCCATTTTATCTAATCCCGAATTAATTGAAGAGATTATGAAGGTTGGCCATATTCATGAAATGGAAGTTGATGAAATATTAATTGATATTAATCAAAACGTAAAAAACTTACCCTTATTAATTGAGGGTTCAGTTAAAATTTTACGTGAAGATGAGGAAGGTAATGAAGTCTTTTTGTATTATGTTGATCAAGGTAACACTTGTGCTGCCACTTTAACGTGTTGCATGGATGCAAAAAAGAGTAATATTAGAGCTACTGTTGAAGAAAAAGCCGTTTTTCTGACCATACCTTACGAATACATGGATATTTGGATGGGTAAATACAAAGCTTGGCGCGACTTTATACTATCTACTTATTCAATTCGTTTTGAAGAATTACTTAAAGCTGTTGACCAGTTGGCATTTAAAAAAATGGACGAAAGGATAGCTAATTTCTTAGCAGAAAAATCAAAACTGATTAATTCAAAATTAATTAAAATTTCTCATCAACAAATTGCTTACGATTTAAATACTTCAAGAGAAGTTGTGTCTAGAATTTTAAAACAAATGGAAAAAGAAGGTTTGGTAAAAATCAGTAGAGGACAATTAGAATTGTTAGATTAATACTAACTTTGCACAAAATAAAAAAAGCTATGGTTGAAGTTGGAATAATAATGGGTTCAAAATCAGATTTACCTATTATGCAAGATGCGGCTGACGCATTAAAAGAATTAGGTATTGAATTTGAAATGACTGTTGTTTCTGCACACAGAACACCTGAAAGAATGTTTGATTATGCTAAAAAAGCTCAAGCAAGAGGAATTAAAGTAATTGTTGCTGGTGCTGGTGGTGCCGCTCATTTACCAGGAATGGTTGCGTCTTTAACAGCTTTACCTGTTATTGGTGTACCAATTAAGTCTTCAAATTCAATTGACGGTTGGGACTCAGTTTTATCTATTTTACAAATGCCTGGTGGCATACCTGTAGCAACTGTTGCTTTAAACGGTGCAAAAAATGCTGGTATATTGGCTGCAAGTATTATTGGTGCCTCAAATCAAACTGTTTTTAATAGAATTACAGAGTATAAAGAACAATTAAAAGAAAAGGTTCTATTAACTGCTAAAGAAATGGAAGCCTAAGATTTACTATCATTTAAAACAATTGTATTTTAATGATAATACACCTGATTATAATTAACAACACACTATGATAACAGTAGATATAATTTTTAAATATTTCCCCCACTTAACAGATCTTCAGAAAGAACAATTTTCGAAACTATATGATGTCTATAAGGAATGGAATGACCAAATAAATGTTGTTAGCCGTAAGGACTTTGATACATTCTATGAAAAACATGTATTACATTCTTTAGGCATAGCAGAATGCATTGAATTTAAAGAAGATTCTGATATTTTAGATGTTGGTACTGGTGGTGGATTCCCTGGGATTCCATTAGCTATTATGTACCCAGACTCTCACTTTATGTTGGTTGACGGTATTGGTAAAAAAATTAAGGTTGTAAACGGAGTTGTTGAAGCTTTAGGTTTAAAAAACGTAACTGCTCAACAAATTAGAGCGGAAGAAATTAAACATAAATTTGATTTTATTGTCAGTAGAGCCGTAACTCAAATGCCTTTGTTTTTAACTTGGGTTCGAAAAAGAATCAAAAAACAACAAAGGAATGCATACCCAAACGGCTTACTTTACTTAAAAGGTGGTGATTTACATGAGGAAATGAAAACAGTTAGAGAATACCATGAAACTGTTGAACTAGCTAATTTTTTTGAAGAAGATTTTTTTGAAACTAAGAAAGTAGTTTACGTTGATTTATCAAAATAAAAAATTTACATTACTTTATAATTTAAAATGGGATGCCTTCTTTAGGTGTCCCATTTTTTTTGTATTTCGTAACTAAATCTTACCTGTAGGCATCACATGGGGGCTTCTTACCTCTACCCCTTTTTTTACCTTTTCCTGCCGAAAAAGAGCCTCCACCATTTTTACATTTTGGATTTTTAAATAGCGGAATCTTTAAATCAAAATAAACATCCGCTCCATAAATATCTGATTTTACAAAATAGCTTAACAATTTGTCTGTACCTATCGTCAAAAAATAAAACCTTAAACTAGCACCTAATTGTGGCTTAGTGTATTCATATAAAGAAAAAGGCATTGCAAAGTCAATTAATTTTGTTTCAACTCTAGGTGTTATAGCAACAGAATTGGCTCTCCTAATACTAAATGTATTATTAAGATGAGGAATATTTTGAACCCATGTTGCATTAATATATAAGAAAGTACGATACAATTTTAAATCGTATTGAACTGAAAAGTAAGTTGGCAAACTAACTCTATATGGTTTCTTAACAACTCCTGATGTTTTGAAATCAAGATCATTTATAAAAACAGGGAGATTTGCTTCATCTAATTCTGTGTCCAAATTTTTATAATCAAAATTAGTTAAGCCTAAATCAAATGCATAATAACTAATATTATCAGAATTAAACTTTACATAGCCAATGTCATTTATAGATACTCCTATTTTATATTTATAATAATTTCTTCTACACCCACCTCTTTTTGAATTTGGATAGTATGCCCCACATGATTTCTCCATTTTTTGATAGGTAAAACCAATATCGATTCCCCACCCACCTTTCATAGAAAATTCAGGCTGAGTAGAACTCATTATATCTCCTTTAAAATTTGCTACATTCAAGGTAGAATCATTATTAACCCTATATTCCAAATTTCGAATATTTACGGCTGCTCCTGCTAACGGAAATATTTTTTTATAAGACAGACCTACCATAAACATATCCTTTTGCCTTTTTATGATTGTATTCGCATAACTCAATTTCAACTCTCCATAAGCAACTGAAGTGACTTTGAAGTTTTTCAATGTATAATCTTTTAGATGTTGCTCTTTAAAAGAAGATACTCCGTTTTCAATAAATTTTGCTATCGGATCATTAAAACTACGAACAGAGGTATAGCTATTACCACTGAAACTAAGCCCCACAGCATGGTCACCTTTATTCCACGAGCCTGATAAAAATTGAGTAACCGTTCGATTATACACATGATATTTATTTTTACCTTGATTATAGTAGAGCTCCTCCTCATCAAAATCATCTTGTCGTAACTCATTAATCACCTTAATATTAGTTGTGTGTTTTAACGCCAATAAATTATTATTGACATATGACCCAACGCCAACAATTTTAATATCTAGCCATGTTTTAGCATCTAACATTGACGTCACATTTAAATGTAAACTGTTAGTAGGTGAATAATTAGAATTTAATGACCCATAATTCTCTTGAGCGCTTAAATTAATCGTTATACTTAGTACTAATACTAAAGTTAAGAAGTTTAAAAATCGTAAGATAATTTTATTTATAAGGTTAAGATAGTAAGCAAAAATAAACTATTTTTTATAAACTGAATTAAAAAAACAGACTTACTATTAAAAATGTAATTATCACTAAATTTATAGTAATATCCTAAAATCGATTGAATTAATAATCTAACTCTAAATTCGGATCCCAGAATATAGTATTCCAATTCTGTATTGTATCTTTTTTTATCACAATCCCTTCTGATTCTAACCTTTCTTGCATGGTGTTTGGCGTAGCAAAGTGCATTTTACCACTTAGCATCCCTAATCTATTTACAACACGGTGAGCGGGTATTTTATCTTCCAATGTATGTGATTGATTCATTGCCCACCCAACTACTCTACTCGATTTAGCTGCACCCAAATATTTGGCAATAGCTCCATAAGATGTTGCCCTTCCTATTGGGATTAAACGTACAACGTCAAAAATATTAGTGTAAAAATCAGATTGAGCCATTATATTTTTTTAAAGTAAAGATACTATTTTACTTCAAAATTAAAGTCTTTATTATAAATCGTAATGAACAAAGGGTAATCGTTACCTAATTTATTAAAAACTGCAGCCTCTTTTGCCCCCCTATGCTTAGTAACTACAATATTTAGTTTGTACTGGCCTTCATTTTTAATCTTATGACTAACTGTATAAACTCTTTGTTCTTTTGGTAATAAATTATTATCGCCAAGCTTTTTGGCCGTTGGATACCATTCCCACTCCTCCCCTATTTTTTCTGATTGAATATAAATCTCTTTTTCGTTATCATCAATAATTGTAAACTTAAAGGTAATAAATCGCTCTGGATCTCCAGTAGGAACTTTATGACCTGAAAACTCATTTTTAACTTTAAAGTTAAAAGTAAATACTTCATTCTTCTTGTACCTTTTAAGAATTAAATCAGGAGAAAAACTTAAACCATTTAACATTTTAGTTGGAGCATCTTCAAGTTTTGGAATACCTGAACCAGCAAAAAAATGCCTATGACTTTTTCGTTTTTCATAACCAGACGCGACAACTCTTGTAATAGTATCCATGTGACACGAAATGCAATTTCTCTCACCATAATAAGAACTTCTTTTCCATTCATCCCCTGTTTCAAATGTACAAGCCAAAGTGGGAGTTACAACTGCAACCGCATTATGACAAGATATACATAATTGCTCAGACAAATGAATAGTATCTTTAACTGTGACATGAGGGGCTTTATCTGTCCCTGTTGGTCCAACAATTACATTATTTCGAACATGACAAGATGCGCAATTAACACCTTCTTGTTGTAATGCTTTATCAAAATGAGGGTTCTTTTCTTTTACTGGTTGAAATAAATCACCATTTATAAGCCCTTTAATAATATATTCTTGCTGATTCTGAAGCGGAATATGACAGTTAACACACATGAAAGGAGAATTTTCCTTTTTTAACTCTGCTTGAAATTGTAAATCTGTCCAAGCATGAGAATGAGTAGAATATTTCCATTCTTCATAATGATCTTGATGACATGCTCCACACGATTCTGAACTAATGGATTTTAAACCTTCAGGTATTCCTTGATGAGGCACAGCATAATCCCAACTATTTTCCAAAGGAGTAATAATTTGTTCAACTGCTGAGATTTCTCCTTTTCGTTCTTCACACTGAATAAAGAAAGTGAAGAGTAACAGAATTGAAAACAAAAGCCTAGTCTTGATATTTATTTTAAATTTAAACATATAGCTCTGGTCAAAAGATCATTCAATCAGAAACTAAAGTTGAATCTGGCAATACTTTATTACAGAACCTTTTTCTGTAAACATTTTCTCGTATACCGTTTTAATTCCTAAAATAGATTGCTCTTCTTCTGATAGTTTATCCCAATATTCTGGAGCATATAAATCCCAAGTGGTATTTTCACATTTATAATTATGTTCTGCTATTTGCTCTTCAGTAGATTCAAATAAAATATCGCTATCCGTTTTTAAATGAACTATTCCATCCGGTTTTAAAACATGCTTAAATCTGTCCATAAACATTTTTGATGTTAAACGCTTACGTGGTTTCTCTTTCTGAGGATCAGAAAACGTTAACCAAATTTCATCAATTTCATTTTCATCAAAAATTGCTTTTAAAAAATCAATTCTAATTCGCACAAAACCAGCATTCTTTAATCCTAATGATCTAACTGTGTCAGCACCATACCAAATACGAGCACCTTTCACATCAATCCCTATATAATTATGGTTTGGATATTTCTTTGCTAACCCAACTGTATACTCTCCTTTACCACAGCCTAACTCAACAATAATAGGATTATCATTTTTGAAAAATTCTTTTGACCACTTTCCTTTCATTGGAAAAGTATCACTTTGAAGTGTTTCTAATAATGGTTCGAAAACAAAATCCATTGTTTTCATATCTGCAAAGTGTTCTAATTTAGTTTTAGCCATGTTAAATAATTTTTACTAATTATAAAGTATTATTAATTTCAGTTA
>Ga0209395_1006723_pt1 | contig 12315 bp, 9 predicted proteins | sample GOMGulsemesocosm_3_FD_184635 | JGI IMG/M metagenome (GOLD analysis project Ga0209395, IMG submission 184635) | Methane-oxidizing microbial communities from mesocosms in the Gulf of Mexico - GOM9D Gulf of Mexico (SPAdes) (version 2) | ecosystem: Environmental > Aquatic > Marine > Cold seeps... | reverse complement strand
ATTTTTATCAATTTTTGACCTAGTGTTTTGTTGTTGCTTTTAGCATCGCTATTACCAAATCCTTTTCCGTTGTCTGAATAAATAAAAACATATGCATTCTCAGCAGTTTCTTTTAAAGAAATTGACACTGTTCCTTTTTGAGTAGAGAATGCGTATTTTAATGAATTTGTAATCAATTCATTTACAATTAGCCCTAACGTTGTTGCATAATCTAAAGGTAAATCAACATTTAGGACATCGAGTTTATAAGTGATTTCTTCTTGAGACCTAACCTGTAGCAAACTAGTTCCCAATTCATTTAAATATTTTTCCATAGAAACTAAAGATAAAGCATCATCCTGGTATAACATTTCATGAACCAACGCAATAGAATTTATGTGCTTCTGCGATTCATCAATCATTGCGGTGACCTTACTATCCTTGTGTTTTACAGATTGCAAATACAATAAGCCCGAGATTAACTGCAAATTATTCTTTACCCTATGATGTATCTCTTTTAATAAAATTCCTTTTTGCTTTAATGACTTCTCTGCAACGATTTTTTGTTTTTTAATAATTTTAGATTTTTCATTGAATTTATTATAGACAAAAAGCATACTCAAAACAGTAAACAAGAGTAAACCGATTCCAATCTTTTGATAAAAACCAATCTGCTCATTTTTGATGATTACTTTTTTACTGGCTATTAATTGATTTGTTTTATTTACTACATCTAATTTAATCGTTTGTTCCGTATAATTGCTGTTTGTTTTCTCTTGTTCTAAGGAGTCTACAAGGCTTTTATGTCTTGAAAAAGTAGCATTTGCAGCATTTATATTCCCAAGTAGCATAAGGTTCTTTGCTTTTAAATGCAGCGAATTCACCATCATTTTATCATTCTTAGAGACACTAATTATTTTAAATATGCTGTCTAAATAGGTTAAAGAAGGAGTTGGTTTTTCCTTATAATAAAATATCTTAGCGAGATCATAATAAGTACTCAATTGAATGTGTACTTCTTTTGTTTCTTTAGCCGATTTTAAAACTTTATGCAATATAGGCAGTGCACTATCATATTTTTTATTCTCTATATCGATCGTCGCTTTATTAGCGTTTATTACATTTATAAAATGATTTAAATAAGCGGTATCTATATTCTCGAGTCCTACAATTTTAGTGTGGATTGTTTTTAAAGCACTATCAAAATAATAGGTAGCACTGTCGTTTTTCTTTTCCCCAAAAAATGAAAGTCCAATATTGTTTTCGCAGCAAGATCTTGAATAAGAAATGCTATAATGTGACTCTATAGATTTCAAATATTTTAACTGTAACTTAAAATATTTATGGGCTTGCTTATAATTTTTAATATTATAATATAAGTGAGCATAGGCATCAATTAATCCTTGTTCGGCTTCTATAATTTTATCTTCATTAGTTTCGCCAAATGGCTTTCCATACTTTTTCTGTTGATCATAATATAATGGGAGTAATTTTAATAAGTTATCATACTGTTTCGACTCATTATAAGCTACTTTTAAAACAAACAAAACAAACATAGATTCTTCCATTTCTAAAAACTTCCCAAAAGTTAATAGCTCTCTGGCTCTAAAAATAGTTTCCTCACTTGCTTTGTATTGGGTATTATAATAATGAAAAAGATAGTATTTTACTCTTAATGTAGCTTCGACTTCTTCATTTCGTGTGCTCCATTGTAAACAGTTCTCTGCTAATTGTAGATGGTTTTTAGAAAAGCGGTACTCAGGTCTTTGATTTTTTACAGCCGCTTCAAAATAACCTACTGCTTTTCTAAACTGTCTAACATTTTTTATACTTGTCGATGTTGGTTTAAGCGAATCTAGTAGTTTTGTTTGCCCATAAGATGCGCATATGGTGATACAAAAAAGAATAGTAATGCATTTATTCATCAATAATTTCATAAAAGAAATGCGCTTTTTTTAAACGCCTATATAATGTGGGTTAGGTATTTTGAATTGATATATCCGAAGCATCGGATTCAATAATTGGCGATGCAATTTTGATAAAAAACTAAAAGAAAACTCAAAATAATAAAAGGTAAAGATTGCAACTGAACCTTTCTTAGACAAGAACAGCAACTGCATAAAACTTTTGTTTTTAATTGTGAGGAATTCGATTTCAATTTATTACATTTTTTGAATTCCAAATATAATAAAATTACTCAAACAACTACTTCATTTTTACCGTAGCAGCGTTTTATGGAAATATTATTTCTTAATTGGATATTCCGGAGCAAGCTGACCCCTCTACCGGGACTCAAAAAAGATGTAATTACATACTGGCGTTCTGACGTATGTTGACCCCCTCTAAAAAAATAGGATTCATATTCCGGAGCATGTTGACTCCTCTAATTATTTGAGGAGCTCATTTTTGTAACGGAGCATGTTGACCCCCTAAACGATTTTGGTTTTACTTAGTGGTAATTAATCACTAATTGAGAATAGATGGCAGGTAAACCAACACGTATGAGTCTCGTATAACAATTACTAAGAATGCACCACAATGGCAATGGTTTTAAAACTGGGTTCATCTTCCTGTTTTGAGACAATAATAGCAAATCATGAAAATTGTAATTAACTGAATATCATTATGAATGTTTTTATTCCTATCTCAAATTTTTAGCTAATATTGACAGGTGCGACAGAACCCTAAAACGATCTCTTAGGGTTTTATCTTTTTCAAACACATTCCCTTTTGCCAAATGGTTAAGAATACCATCAAGCTCTTTATCGGTAGAGCTGGCTTTATTAAATGCTTCTAGTTGTGTTTTTAAATTCAATACTAAGACATCACCATCCATTACTTTAACAGATTGATACCCTAACCCAATTAACTGCTTAATTAAGTTATTCTCTAATATGGCATCATATTGATGGGGCATTTAATTCTCTAAAAAAACACTTTTATAATTCGTTTCGATATCCTTAATTTCTTTCTCTTTTAATGCCGAAAATTCCTTTTTAAAAGCTCTTTTTGATAATACTCCATTATTTTGGTCTAAAAAACGAACAAGTATGGCTACCATTTTATCAGGCATTTCAAAATGGTTATCTATATATTTTTTAAAATCATCATAGTTTTGCAAATAGGTTACTTCTTCCGGAATAACACGTTCTAAAGTATCTTCCACACAGTCATATAAAAATTCGGCTTGTTTAGTAGCGTCAAAATAACGGTAAAGATCAATAGTATTATTTGTAACTTCTACATTATGATCTTCGGTTTCTTTCCAGTCAATATGGTCCAATAAGGGATGTGAATAAGTTTTTAAAACGGTTTTATAATCATCAATGTGGTCCAGTATTGATGACGACACAGGAAAAATCACGCCTTGTTGTGTAAACTCTTTTTTTGCCAAAATATGATGAATAATATAACGATGTAAACGGTCATTTCCATCAACAAATGGATGAATAAACACAAAGCCAAATGCTATGGTAGCTGCTGCTAGTACGGCATCATAGGTTAGATCTTGCAATGATTCATTGGTGGCAATTAATCCTTTTAATAATTGTTCAACATTATCTTCTTTGGCAGAAATATGGTCCGGAATTGGTTCGCCTGTGGCACGGTCATGTTCTCCAACAAATCCTCCTTTTTTTCGCAGACCCATATCTGTAAACCTACTGTTTTCAATTACTATTTGCTGTAAGCGAATTAATTCTTCAATGCTTAATGCTTTTTGACCTGCTTGACCAATGGCCTTTCCCCAACGCATCGCTCTATTATTTCCGGGATTTTCGCCTTCTATGGTAAATGAAGCTTTAGAATCTTTTAACAATAAAAAAGAAGATGCTCTTTGTAAGACATCTTTATGGATACTTTTTAGGAATACATTTTTTTTACCAGATACATTAGCATTAATATGATTTTCTAATTTTTTGGTTTTAAATATTAATGGGCAAAAGTCTTTTGTTCCAGGAAGGTTGTTTATAATTTTTTGTCTTGCTGATTCTTCCCCTTTTATTGCGTATTGTACTTTTGCATCTAATAAAGGAATGTACTTACGTTTTTTTAAATCAACCCCTACATTAATTTTCTCTTGTTGTAGCCATTCGTATAAAAACCAAATTTTTCGGCTGTATTGGCCCGTTGGCTCTATATTTAAAATAGCTTGTATTTCATTTTTAGAAATCTTATTAAATAGGGCTTTAAACACTAAAAGATTAATGCCCTCATATTTAATTGCAAATACTAGTTGTTTATATAAGGTTTCTTCTGGTTGGTATGAAGCTGGAAAAACTTTCCAATAATCGGTATTGTATTTTTTGCTTTTTTCAGTAATTAGAGATAATGTATTTGGAAAAGGTATGGATAACTTCAATTTTTCTATAATGGCACCATAACCCACTATTTTTCCGTTTTCAGGTGTGTTTTTACCTTGAAATATGGATGTTTTAATTAATGGAATTTCTATTTCCATGGTTAATATTCTATAAGTTATACTCAAATATAACTAAAAAAGTGTGCGCCAGCTAAAAAAAACGCGCGCATTTTAATCTATTTTAAAAAAAACGTGCGCAAAGATTTAAATAAAAAACGTGCGCAAACCAAAAAAAACGTGCGCAAACCAAAAAGTAATACGAAAAACGTGCGCAATAGTCTTTCGTAGCTTTATACAAATATTTGCTGCAACAGCCCTTTTTTAAAGGCTTGGTTTTGGGTTATTTGATTCTTTACACTCTCTATTTTAGGTTCTGTCGCATCTATTTAGTAAAAAACTAAATGCCTAACTTAGTTTCAAAAAAAAGATGTTCAAAGGTCATTGATTTCCCAAAGCCATTTTATTACAAGCTGTTTATTTTTAATTAAGGTTTAGCCTTAGCTATAGAGATTTAGAAGAATTAGAAAGATAAACCAACTGAACCCTAAAAATTCAAGATATAAATCATCGGCCTCTTAAAAAACGATTAAACACTCCGAAAACTTGAACCTATTAACTGACATTTAACGTATAAGTCACACGAACAGACTATGTAAATAACTAACATTTAGCATAAGACCAATGACTAAGCCGTATTTTTATCAGCAAAATTGAGCCTTCGATTTTATTAATATCTTTTTAACAAAACACACGATTGCATATAACTATTTTCATATATTTGAAAGACACTTTATAAAAACATAATGTGCTTAAAATAATAAAGTAACACCAAGTCTTTACAGTAGACTAAATAGATATACCGTCAAGTTTTAGTTTGTATTTTGGACATACAGGTGTTGACAAACATTTGATGAAAATCGTAAACGCAAATAATCTGAGAGTTAAACAATTAGAAAAAAAATAAATATCTTACTTGGACTTCTGTTATTTATTTTTTATTTGTACCAAAAGTCGTCTTTAATTTGGGTGATAACGGAAAAGTCAGAAATACAGAAATTGTCGGATTTGTAAAATCAATGGTATTGAACTTTCTATTCGTATTCGGAATTTTCTTGATTTATCTTTATGTAGAAAATTTGAATTTTTCTCGTATAGTGGATTTTACACCTCTATTTATTGGAGTATTAATTCTTCTAATTGTTATGAACTTTATAATTATCGGAACAACAAAAAGAATAGTAACGAAACAGTTGGAATAAAACCTATTTGGAAATATTACACTGCATAGCCAAACGTCAACTACAATAATGAGATACACAATCTTAATAATAACCTTAATTTTTGCTTCATGTGCATCTAAGAAAACTAGTAGTGATATTATCTGGGATGAAAAATTTGAATTATGTAGTGAAATTGAATTATCAAAAAGAATTAAATTTGATTTAGTAGAAGGAGCCAATGAAACATCTGCAAAAAATATATATCCATTATTTGAAATTTTTTTACTTGAACAAGAAATTTTAAAAGATATAAGTATTGAAGGATATAAAGATTTGATGTACAAAACCTTTTTTGACAAGATTGACACAGAAGTATTCAGGAAATTTTCTATGGAAATAGAATTTGAACCATTCTTCTTATTCGCTACTCCAAACTTATACTGCTATGCATATCCGTATCCTTATAGAGAAGAGCAGTTACGAAAACTAAAAAAAGGATGGCAATATGAATTTTGTTTGGCCGTAAACAAATTAGAGGCGGAAGGTGGGTATTCACAGAAAAACATAAACTTAATTTATAATTCGTTAGACAAAATCCCGAAAGAAAAATTTTCTAAGGAGGTTTATAGAAGATTTTATTTGAATATTGTGTATAGAACTTTAAACTAAACATACAAGGTTTATCTACTAACACGGGACTGTAAAATGATCTCACCACCCGCTTCCACCCGCTTCCATCCTGTCAAAACACTAATATTACTTTCAAAACCTCATCTCACTACCCTCTTCCACCCTCGAAAATTAAGCGCCCTTATTTCTACTTTAAAAGTATCCAAGTTTTATTTGTTAGCAATTGTGATTAAATAAAGGTTTCTAATATGCGCATACAATCTATTTTTATATATCTTTGAAAGACAAGGCACAATAACATGACCTTGTTTAAAAATTAAAGCGAATTAAAAACACCTCCTGTACTGCAGACTTAATGGATATGCCGTCATATTTTGGTTTGTATTGTGGATCTGTAGGTATTGTGTGTAATACAATGAAAAAAATAACGAGTATCATATTCAATCTGTTGATTTTATTTTTAATTGTTGGTTGTGAATCAAACGATATGAAATTTAATACCCAAAAGTGGACAGCAATTGAAAACGGATTGTATGGGGAAAATTTCAGAAAGAAAATGGTTAATGATTTGGTTTTTGAGAAGCTTGAATTCGGAAACGAAAAAGGAACAAGTAGGAAAGAAGTTATAAGCCTAATAGGAGAACCTGATTTTATCGATAATTGTGGAGAGGAATATGAAACTTACCGTGTTGAAGAAAAAATCGGAATGATTGACCCAAATGGATATACTCTTCTAAAATTGGAATACAATAAAGATTCCGTTTTGATTTACTGGAAAATTGAAGAAACTAGATTTAGGGAATAAAAAACACAACACACAACAACTGTTCTAATTTATTAAGATGGATATCCTCAAGCGTAAAATACTCGTATATTTACAAAGGCATAGCCCACGGAGGAAAATGACTCACTTCCTTTTCCATAGCAAACTAAAACCGTTAGCGATAATTTGACAAGAAATACATGAAAGAACAAATCACAGTTGATAAAGCTATAAAACGAGGTCATTTAATTGTAAATGTTCCTGTTGCAGTACTTATGTTCGGAACACCTATACTAGGGATGTATTTATCCAGTGTAAAAATAATTCCAACTTTTGGAATTGCGATAAGTTTTATTTTAGGCTTTGGATTGGCATGGCTTTATTGGAGTTACAAAATAACAAAGTGGAGACTTTGGGCTTTTAAGAATGTGAGAAATGTACACGAATTAAAAAAAAGAGCAATACAAGAAGGTCTGATTTGGAAAGATAATAAATGGTACGAAAGAACTGAGATTCAAACTGAATCTGATAAATTAAATTGGAAAAAATTACAAATCAAATTTGAAAAGGAAGATGAGTACAAAGAAGATTATTCAGTGCCTCAAAAAACAACAATCTATTATTCAAAAGTAAAAAACACTTATGAATTAATTATTATGTTAGGCTGTCTTAGTCTTGGTGTGTACTTAATTTCCACAACTGATAGCTATATCTTTGGTTCTATACTAACTCTAATTGGGGGATATTTTTCCTTTAAAGAGTTTATACAAGTAGTAAATACCAAACCTCAAATAATTATTGATAGTAAAGGTATAAAGACTATATCAACTGATTTTAAAAAATGGCAGACAGTTAGCAATGAAGATGTAATTATGGAAGGTTCAGGAAAACATACAGAATTTTATCTAGTTTATGACTATTCTGGAGGCTCTGAATATTTAAAGATAGATGATTATAATATCAACCAAAAAGAACTACTTAATTTATTAAGAACATATAGAATACGAAACAAGAGTAGATATCGCCAATAAGAAGTCTCACCGAAGGTAAATCTTTTGATTTACTCACCTAGTTTTTATTTAAAATAGGTGTTCGTGATTTAAGAGTTGGTTTTGAAAACAAAAAAAATGAGAAAACTAATAATTTTACTACTATTTGCAACTGGCTTTTCTTACGCCCAAGAAACTGTTTACCATAATCCGAGAATAGATTTAAAAAACGGGGAGTATTATTATCTTTTTGGAAATGATGTAAAATTCAGAAAACTTCCGAATACAAATTCTGAAGTTATTGAACTACTTAAAATAGGATCTGAAATCGAAATTATTGACAAATCACAAGAAACACTTGTTTATAACGGAATTGAATCACCTTTTTACAAAGTCAAATTCAAAAACGAAATTGGATATATTTTGGGAGGTTTAATTTCGATTGAAAAGAGAGAAATTAATAATTCCCAATACTTTTTTGCATTCAAAAAAATTCAAGATAATTATTCCTTAATAATTCGTCATTTAACTAAAAATTCAGAATTAAAAGAAATTGAATCCGAATTAGAAACTCATGAATTTTCCGTTGAACTTTATAACAACCGAGGTATTGAAGGAATTGAAAACGTATTGTTCATTAATTATATCGCCGAAGCTTGTGGAATAGACGGAGGTGGAATTTATTTCTTCAGAACAAAAAATGAAATAAAAAAAGTTTTTGAAATTGAAGAAATTTCTGACGGTGGTATTTATTGGTTTTCGGAGACTTTAATATTTCCAAATGACAAAAAAGGTGTCTCTGGTAAAATCGTATACAAAAAAGAAGCAGGGGTCTATGAAGATGAAGAAACAAACTGGATTGAAATAACAAAAACAAGTAGAGAATTAAAATGGGAAAATGAAAAAATAGTACCAAAAATTAAATAACCGCTCTGTCTCATCTGTGAATTTTCATCAATATTTGAAAAATCACAATCCCTAAATATTAAACAAAAAAAAGCTCCATCTTTATGATGAAGCTTTCCGCTTAGTAGCGGGGACTGGACTCGAACCAGCGACCTTCGGGTTATGAGCCCGACGAGCTACCTACTGCTCTACCCCGCGATTTCGGATGCAAAGATACAACCTTTATTCAATTCAAGTGTGTTTTTTTGAGTTTTTTCTCTTTTAATTTTTAATTAGTAGTACCTTTGCATTTTAAATACTGAAAATGAAGCATAAAGCAGGTTTTGTAAACATCATAGGAAATCCAAACGTAGGAAAATCAACATTAATGAACGCATTAGTGGGCGAACGTATGTCCATAATCACCTCTAAAGCACAAACAACCAGGCATAGAATCCTTGGAATTGTGAATGGAGATGACTTTCAAATATTGTTTTCTGACACGCCAGGAATCATTAAACCGGCCTATGAATTACAAGAATCCATGATGAATTTTGTAAAATCGGCCTTTGAAGATGCCGATATCTTAATTTATATGGTAGAGATGGGTGAGAAGGAATTAAAAGATGAAGCGTTTTTTAATAAAATAATTCATTCAAAAATTCCCGTATTCTTATTAATTAATAAGATAGACAAATCCAACCAAGACGAAGTTGAAGAAAAACTAGCATATTGGTCCGAAAAAGTTCCCAATGCGCACGTGTATGTAATTTCTGCCTTAGAAAACTTTAACGTACAAGGTGTTTTTGAAGCCATTTTAGAGAAACTACCAGAATCTCCTGCATTTTACCCGAAAGATCAGTTGACAGACAAGCCTGAACGCTTTTTTGTAAACGAAGCTATTCGTGAAAAAATATTAATGCATTACAAAAAAGAGATTCCATATGCGGTAGAGATAGATACCGAAGAATTTTTTGAAGACGAAAAATTAATCCGAATTCGTTCTGTAATTATGGTAGAACGTACCACTCAGAAAGGAATTATTATTGGACATAAAGGAGCTGCCCTTAAAAGAGTAGGTACCGAAGCTAGAAAAGACCTAGAAAAATTCTTTGACAAAAAAGTTTTCTTGGAATTATATGTAAAAGTGAACAAAAATTGGCGTAGTAATACCAACCAATTGCGTAGATTTGGGTACAACGATTAATACACCTAAAACTACTTATAATTGAATCCTATCATCCAACAGTTTTTTAACTACTTAAAAAAGCCACATGCTTTTTTTAACGAGCAATTAACTTCTAAAGAAAAATGGAAAACTGTTGGCTGGATTTTAGGACTCGATATTCTTTTGGTATTCATCAGTCTTTCTGTCATTGGGCTTATTGACCTTATCATACCTCTTGAACAAGATAATTTTGACGAATTACTATACAACGAAAGTCCCCTAAAAATTTTCTTATTAGTTGCTGTTCTTGCGCCTCTAGTGGAAGAAACATTATTTAGATTTTTTTTAAAATACAAACGAAACTATCTGTTTAGAGCCATCGACAGTATTAGTAAAACAGAAAAGGCCAAACACTTTTGGGTTAGCTATTTTCATTTTTTCTTTTACTTCACAGCACTTGTATTTGCCATCGTTCATATCGGAAATTACACAAATACCGGAATCTTATTTTATCTATTGTCCCCATTATTGGTAATTCCTCAATTTATAATCGGAATTTCCTTGGGATATATCCGTTTAAAACTCGGTTTTGTCTGGAGTATTTTATTGCACGGACTTTATAATTTTACAGTAATGATCCCAATGGTTTTCTTTGTAGGAACCACGGTTATTACATCGCAAGACACTAGTTCTCTTCAATTAAATATAGAAGCTATAGAAATGGGACTCGACAAACCATCTAGCATAAACATCTACAAAACTGCTGAGCTTACAGACTCCATTATCATTAAAAACTCAAAAGTAAGCACCTTCGCAATACAATTATTCCCTACAGATAGCATCCTTGTTAAAAACAACAAGCGCATTAATTTACGTTTTATAAATCACAGTAAAGAAATAGACGCTCATCATATCATCGCCAAGGAGTTAAAAGAATATTACAACAAAGAGTAAACAAGCACCTCGGAGTACACGCCTTCTCTTTTCTTTATTCTATTTTCTTTTCTCTTTATCCGATACCCACTACGCTAGTTAGCGGATTAACTATCAATCACATCATTCATAAAATCGTTCAAGGCCATCATTTGCGCACGTCCTTTACGTCTTCCAAGTTGAGCAAAAACATACAACGCCAACCAAACTATGGGTATTGCACTGCATAAGACTAATGGAAACAAGTATGATTTTCCGAGGTTCATTTTTACATAAGCCATAATTCCAAATCCAACAAAAGCTAGTGCTAAGGCAAAGTGTACAAACATAAAAAATGTCCATATTTGTGGTTTTGGCCCAAACAAACCACGTAACAAAGTAGGTGATTCCAGTCCCTTCTCTATACTGATATTCAACTGTGGTGACCAAAAGTGATTCTCTGCAGAAGAAACATCTAAAATAACATGATTTCCAATAATAGTCCCTTTAAACTTAAATGAATCATGCCTTATGGCTTTTTCAAATTTAGCCAATAATTCCTCTGGCGGTATCGTAAACTCCTCCCTAAACCTAGGGCGTAAGTGTACATTACTTCGTTCTTCTCTCATTCTATTTGTTAGTTAGTGCCCACAATATAACAATTTTAAATAAGGAGCAAAGAATTCTCTATTATCACAAAACAATCAAAACATCCCAATAAAGTTTCAGAAAGTCTAATTATAATAAAATTACCGTTCTATAATATAGAATATTACAAGAACAAATTAAAATATAATAAACAGAATACTACGTAAACACACAGCTTAAATAAAGTATATTTACCATCAAATTCCGACTTTTATTTAATGAATAAAAAAACAAAAAACTACTTAAAAATCCTTAGGCAATCCATTCTTTTTTGGACAATTGCCATGATGTTATTTGCTTTTTTTAGGTACTATGGCATTAATGAAACTGGTGCTATTAAAGGAATTATACAACCATTAAACCTACATCTTTCCATACCATTATTTGCCGTCTCAGGTTGTATCTCAGGAATCATATACGCCAACATAAAATATTTTTTAATTAAATACACTTCCAAAAAGTTTTCTTGGGGGCCAAATTTGATTTTAACTAGCTCGTTCTATTTTCTCTTTATCATCATCATCGGTACCTTTATGAGAGATATAGCCAACACCGTGTTTGATATAACACTTGACAATGACATTGGTTGGTGGATAAATAGCCAAACGTTTAGAGCCATAATTCTGTACATGTCCTTGGCCTCCGTTGTTTTTTCTTTTATTAATATAGCCAATGATAAATTTGGGAAAGGGGTTTTTATCAAAATGTTACTTGGAAAATACAGAATACCAAAAGAAGAAAAGCGAGTTTTTCTGTTTTTA
>Ga0209395_1006720_pt1 | contig 12322 bp, 11 predicted proteins | sample GOMGulsemesocosm_3_FD_184635 | JGI IMG/M metagenome (GOLD analysis project Ga0209395, IMG submission 184635) | Methane-oxidizing microbial communities from mesocosms in the Gulf of Mexico - GOM9D Gulf of Mexico (SPAdes) (version 2) | ecosystem: Environmental > Aquatic > Marine > Cold seeps... | reverse complement strand
AAATTATTGATATCACCAACCGTAAAGCATGCAGTGATAAAGTAAGGACTATGAATCCGTATTAGCATTATAATTTGGTTGCCAGTTAAACATGCGTAATCGAAATGATCATACATTCAATCGCTTTGTATTATTAAGCACATGATTAGAAGATTTAAAAATGACTTAAATTATAATAGATGCCTTCACTTTACGGAACCCTAGCCAACCAAACAGCATAATCAGGAACACTGGCCCAAGCCACAGTACATACGTTCTTGGTTCAAACTTAGGCTTATACAACACCATATCGCCAAAACGACTTGTCATAAAATCAATCACTTGGGTATCAGACTGCCCTTTATTGACCATCAAATACACCTCTAACCGTAAGTCCTTGGCAATGGGTGAGTTAGATTCCATCAGGTTTTGGTTTTGGCATTGAGGGCAACGTAGTTGACGTGCCAAATTAATCGCCCGCTTTTGTGTATTAACAGAATTAAACTCAAATACATCGACCAACTGCGTTGATTCAACACGAGATTGCGTATTATCACTCGCCTGCTTCTGAGCAGCTAAAGGCAGAGCAAAAAACAAGGTGATAAAACAGAAATACAACGATGACAACTTCATTTACAGTCTCCTTATGATGGTTAATTATTTAACAAGAGTTGTATAAATGGCTTGAAGTAATGCTGCCACACCTTTTCATCCATAGCCCCAGAATAACGAAACAGCACAATACCTTGGCTATCTAACAGGTAGGTCTCTGGTGTAGAAATAACCCCCATATCCAAAGCAAGCTTACCATCGGGATCAAAGATATTCGCAACATAAGGATTACCCAGCACACTTAATACCTTACGCGCATCATCCTTATCATCACGATAATTTAACCCGACAATACGCATATTGTCTTTCACTGCTAGCTTCATCAAAAAATCATGTTCGCTTTGACACACGGCGCACCAAGAAGCCCATACATTTAACAAGGTGAAGCGCTTGTCAACTTGCGATAGGTCATTATCAGTTTGGAACACGCTACTATCTATCAGACCGGTATTTAAACCACTTGCAGTAAAGGCTGGAATTGATTCCCCCACCAACGCTGACGGTGTTATCTGTCCTTCTTGAGATGTTAATACATACATCATCGACACGACAAATGCGAACCCCAATAGACTCGGTAGCATCAATTTAAATTTAAGGCTCAACTTCTTATTTCGCATAACGCTGCCCTATCGCTAAAAGACCACCAAGCATCATCATGATACTGCCCGCCCATAACCAGTTAATAAACGCCCTATTTTGAATTCGAATAGCGTAAGAGTCTCGGTCAATTTTTTCACCCATCGTAATATAGATATCTCGTAACCAACTAGAATGAATAGCGGGTTCACTCATATTCATAACACGTACTGGATAATGTCGTCGTTGAGGTTTCAATTGCACAATATTACCCTCATTATCAACGATCTCTAATAGTGCCTGCTCTGCAGTATAGTTGGCAGCAACTAACCACTCAGTGTCGATATAATTAATGGTTAAATCACCTAATTCAACCGAACTACCAGGGCTCATTTTTGCACTGACTTCTGTCGAGTCGTAACTCACGATTAGTATGCCAACGGCAGTAATCGCAACGCCGAGATGCGCAATGGTCATACCTAAATGACGTATACTCACACCCGCAAACAAAGTCGACATAACGATACCTGCACACAATATCAATACCAATAAAACATACACAGACAAGGTTTCATTAAACAAGTAACTGGCGACAGAACCGAGCACAACAGAAAAAACCCAAACTAATATCAACTTGATGTTTACGCCATTAAAGTTAGTTTTCTGCCACTGTATAAAGGGCGCTACACTCATCAATACAAAACACAACAATGCTAAGGGGACAAATACCGCATTAAAGAAAGGTGCACCAACCGAAATACTCGCCAGGTTGAAGACTTGGAATATCATGGGATAAAAAGTCCCGAGCAATATCGATAATGTAGTAACCACCAGCAAACTATTCAGTATTAAAAACAAGACTTCGCGACTGACCATACTGCGTAATCGTAATGGTTTAATCTTGCCACTTTGTAATACAAACAAGGTTAATGGCACCACCACACAAATAGCCAAGATCACTAACAACACAAGCCCGCGTGTTGGGTCTACCGCAAATGCATGCACAGACGTTAAGACGCCAGAGCGAACCACAAATGTGCCTAGCAAGCTTAAGCTAAATGTAAATATGGACAGTAATAAACTCCAGTTAATCAGCGCCTGACGTTTCTCACTGGCAATCAATGAATGCAGTAATGCCGTACCCGTTAACCAGGGTAGCAATGACGCGTTTTCAACCGGATCCCAAAACCACCAGCCACCCCAACCGAGTTCATAGTAAGCCCACCAAGAACCCAATGCGATACCACCCGTTAACATAACCCAAGCCGCAAGCGTCCAAGTTCGGCTCCACTCCGGCCACGGAATATTAATGTCTGGCATGGTTAACGCAGCAACAGCAAAGGCAAACGATCCCGAAAAACCAACATAGCCTAAATACAGCAATGGCGGATGAAAAATAAGACCGACATCTTGCAACATGGGGTGCAAGTCTCGTCCCTGCATAGGAACAGGAAATAAACGAGAAAAAGGATTCGAACCCAAAAGTGTAAATAAGCCAAACGCAGCGGTAAGTAAACTTAATACAATTAATACACGGCTGATAAAAGCTTGGTTGTGATTGCGATTAACAAACGCAATCGCCGCCGACCATAATGACAGCGAGAATACCCAAAATAACAGTGAGCCTTCATGCCCACCCCATACAGCGGCAATCTTAAAGAATACAGGTAACTGAGAATTAGAATGTTGAGCGATGTAATCGACAGAAAAGTCATCAAGCGTGAAACTATAAGCAAGCAGGCAAATAGACGTGGTCACCGCGAGAAAAGCGCCATAACTCAGAGGCCATGAATAACGGCTAAGTTTCGGTCGTTTAGTCGCAATGCCAAACAAGGGAATAGTGGCACCTAAAATAGCGCATAAGGTACCAAGGATAAGCGAAAATAATGCAATTTCGGGGATCATAAATGGATCCATTTATATAGAAAACAAAGAGAGCCCTAATGAACCCTCTTACTTTATAGCTAAATAATTAGCCCGTATTTAAGACATTAACTGATGCCGAAGGTATTAACTTTGATTTAAGACAAACCTTAAGCAACTGTAAAATAACAGTTAAACAACCGTCATCTGTCCCGCGTACAAGATAAATGTACGTAACATTAATACACCAACAAGGCTGAGCGACGTCACTAACAATACAAACGCTTTGTTATGACGGGCCTGAGTTGGCACAAAAAAGTTAAGAGCCAGTGGGACTAACATGCCCGCGCCGACCACGCCATACCAGAACCATGACGCCCAAAACCCACCACCAATTGCAGCCATTGCCGCCGCTTCTTTCTGACCACCACCAAAAATAAGACCAGTGAAGAAAGTAAGCAACACAAACAATTCAAACACAACAACTGGACGTTCAATACTGTGGATCCATTTAACGCTTTTACTGTGGAATGATTCTTTAAAACCAACAACACCCAGCAATAAACACGCCGCAGCACCAGATGACACACTCGAGAAGATAAATAACACGGGTAATACAGGGTTGTTTAACATCGGATAGCTTTTCAATGCCGATAATAAAAAGCCAGTATAAGCGGCTAACATCACTGCAAGCAGGGCTAAAAATAGCTCTAACGCATTCTCGAATTTAGCAATTTTATCTACAATAGGATTAACGAAAGCAAGACGATCTTTAAATAGCTTCTGAAGTAATGTCGCTAACTCGTCTTTGAACATCACCGCGATCCAAGTAAATAAAATAACCATATAAACTTGGAATAAGATCACGCCCATCGACATAACAGAAGTTGGATTAAAGTAAACTAAGATCTTCCAAAACGCTAAGGGTTTAGTTAAGTGAAAGATCAGAATGGTTAAGCCTGACATGATCCCCAACGGCGCTAAAATTGCGGTTGCTTTGATAATACCATTAGCTGACGCTTTACCTTCAATCACCTTACGTTTCAAATGGATAGAAATTAATACCATCCCTGCTGACATGCCGGTTAAAAACAGGTACACAGCAATGATCCAGTCCCATACTAAAGAATCAAACGTAAAAGCACTTATAAATGTATTCATCGTTTTATCTCCCCTTTTGTATCTGCCACTTTATACAGTTTCGGTTCGGTACCTAGCTCTACTTTCGAACGATAAACAGCGTTACTTGCAATCACTTTGTTTATCTCACTCGTTGGATCATTAAGATCACCAAAGGTCAGTGCGTTAGTTGGGCACGATTCCACACAAGCAGGCAATTTACCGGCTTTTAGGTTGGTATCACGACAAAAGTTACATTTATCTGCAGATTTCGTTTCAGGATGGAAGAAGCGCACTTGATACGGGCATGCAGCTAAGCAATAGCCACAACCCACACACTTATCGCCATGCACATCAACAATGCCGGTTTTTAGATCAACATACGATGCACCCGTTGGGCAAACTGTCACACAAGGCGCATTATCACAATGCTGGCAAGACACACGCGTAAAGGTGTAATCAACATCTGGGTACTCACCCATCGGCGCACTACGTTCTATTTTTAAGCGAGAAACACCTTCTGGTACGTTATTTGTTTCGCGGCAAGCATCTGTACACGCAGTACAACCGATACACGCTGTTTCATCAAAAACCATCCCGTAGCGTTTACCTCCGTCTTCTAACGTCGCGACTAATGATTTTTTAGCTATCGCGACTTTAGCGACGCCGGTGGTGAAGATAACCGCACCAGCACCAATTAATAAATTTCGTCTAGAACAGGCCATGTCATTCTCCCTTATCTTCTTTTTTCAAGTTAAAGTCTTTATGACAATCGACGCATTGCGCAATCTGAGCCTTACGTTCTAGCGCTTGCATACCTTCTTTTTCACCATCAGCATGGATCATATGACAAGATGAACAAGTGGCTTTCTTCGCATGGACGTCATGCACCCAGGTCTTTTCTTGTAATCGTTCTGATGTATGACATTCTGTACAATTGCCCGTTGCTTTTAAGATAGCGTCAAAATCAAGCAGAATTTTATGTGTGCCGATTTGAGATTGAGCTGCAGAGAACTTGGTAACTTGAGTGGGATTTTCGCGGTGGTCTGGACCAATCGAGTTATGGCATTCAACACATTTAAGGTCTCGTCCAATTTCTGCGACGACTTTTTCACCGTGCGTACCTTGTCGTGTTTCTTTCGAGTCTTTATGGCATTGTGTACAAGCATAATCACTGTCACGAATAAACGTTACTTCATGTCGGCCATCAGTATTCGCACCAAGGTTCTGGCTATCTGACGGCTCTGCAGCAACACTGAAATTAAAACCATAGATACATATGAAAAGCAGAAAGCTAATCGTTGTACGTATGGCTAATTTTACATTACCCATTTTGCATCCTTCTATGAGAATTATAATTAATGTGTATTAATTAAAAACACATTTTAATTTTCGTTAGTTTAATTATTCAGACAAAACAAATTTTTAAATTAAAAATTATTTCAACTTATTAATTATTTGTTTTACTGAGTAACACTAATTCTTATTAAGAATAATTCTTATTTACAGTGCCAGCCACAACGCTTAACGAGTTCACTATATTTTAAAATAGAAAAATTGAAAGCAAATAACACATACCCACAACGAGTTAATATAATATTTGAGATATACATCAACAAAGCTGCAACCCTTTGTTTTAAAGGCAACACGAGTTGTTATTCAAATGTAAATAAATGTCAACGTGTGTCATCTAGTGTATAGCGGACATTCCCAAACTCTATGCTTATTATTAATTCAGGCATCACAACACTTAGCCTTAAACATATTGATCAAAAACAATAAACACGACGGTAATGTTCGATTTGTATTTATATATAGGTAGGTTTGAGATATTTTAAATAACGTCATTATATGTTTTAAAATAACCCTTCAGATATGAAAGATTAAATTAAAATATATAAGTACATTTCCAATTCTTATTTGTTGCCACTCTCACAACGCTTGGTCAATCTAAATAATTAATAATTGGAGACAACATGGCTAGTGTATATAAAATGCTAAAACCAGCCTCAGGCGTTACAGTTCTGCTCGCGACGTTATTGCTTGGTGCTAGCAGTAGTACTGTATTTGCTGCTGATCAAGTATCAGAAAAATTAGAACCACGTAATGAAAAATTCGAACAGGCGCACCCAGATCAATACAAGACCTGGAAAGCAACAAGTGAAAGTGAAGAAATAGAAGATGCACTACAAGGTGATCCCAATATGGTCATCATGTGGGCAGGTTATGGTTTTTCTAAAGACTATAACAAAGCACGTGGACATTTCTATGCGATTGATGACATCCGTAATACCTTACGTACAGGTGGACCAACGAATGCGAAAAATGGTCCAATGGTCATGTCTTGCTGGAGCTGTAAAAGCCCTGACGTAGCACGCTTTATTGAAGAGAATGGCGAAGATGCTTATTTCTCAGGTAAGTGGGCCAAAGGTGGTGCTGAAGTAGTCAATGCAATTGGTTGTGCCGATTGTCATGATACTCGCAGTGACGCATTTAAAAATGGCGAACCCGCGCTTAAATTGACTCGTCCACACGTTGAACGCGCAATGGAAGCTATCGGTAAACCATTTGAAGAACAAGGCCGCCTTGATAAACAAGCGCAAGTTTGTGGACAATGCCATGTAGAGTACTATTTCACTGGTCCAACAAAAGCCGTTAAGTTCCCATGGGATAAAGGCACGACAGTTGATCAAATGGAAGAATACTATGACGAAATAGGCTTTAAAGATTGGACGCATGCAGTGTCTAAAACACCTATGCTAAAAGCACAGCATCCTGGTTATGAAACATGGCGCGAAGGTATTCACGGTAAAAACAACGTAACGTGTGTTGATTGTCATATGCCTAAAGTGAAAAATGCAGACGGTACTGTGTTCACGGATCATAAAGTGGGTAACCCATTTGATCGTTTCCAAGATACCTGTGCAAACTGTCATACACAAAGTAAAGAAATGCTACAAGATGTTGTTAAAACACGTAAACAGCAAGTAAATGAAATGAAACTACTGGCTGAAAAGCAAATCATTGCTGCGCATTTCGAAGCGAAAGCCGCATGGGATGCTGGTGCAAAACAAGTAGAAATGGATGAAATCCAACTTAACATCCGTCATGCACAATGGCGCTGGGATTATGCGATTGCCTCTCACGGTGTGCACATGCATGCACCTGAAGTAGCATTACGCATATTAGGCACAGCGTTAGACCGTGCAACAGATGCACGAACTCAATTGGTTCGCCTACTTGCTAAGAAAGGCATTACAGATCCAATCGAGATCCCTGATATCTCAACCAAAGAACTTGCACAACAAGCGCTTGGTATGGATATGGAAAAAATGAAAAAAGAGAAAGCTGAATTCTTGAAAACACTTGTGCCAAAATGGGAAGCTGAAGCTGAGAAACGCGAAGCGACTTACTAAGTAACGACCAGTTAGTCTTGTCATCGAAATAAAAGTGGCAATAAAAATGGCGAAATAAGTACGAGCCATTAAGCTAAAAGCGGTTATTCATTGATTTGAATAGCCGCTTTTTTATTTACTTGGGATACTTGGGATAGAAGCCGTAAATAGGATGATTACAGAGGATTTATTTAATAAACTGTTTGGCTTGGTTGATTGAATTAATAATTGATACTCTATCTAACCCTTGCTGATCAGAGTCAAGAAGCTGCACCCAAAGATCGATTGCTTGTTGATAACGCACATTCATAAATTCATTTGACGCTAACATCATTAATGCCGTTTGATTATTGGGTTCGAGTGATAATGCAAGATCAAGTAGTGTTTTGACCTCTGCCGTTAAATGCTGACCCCCCGCATAATATAATGCAGAAGCCTTGGCTGCATACAGCGTTGCCGTTGGGCTAGGTGTTAACCTGACTGAATAACCAAACACTAATAAAGCGTTATCATATTCGCCGTTATACAGGTAGGCATTACCAAGTTGAAACCAGAGCGTCGCATTTTGCTTATCATCATAAAGTTTATCTTGAAGCTCTAAAATACGCTTATCACTAATTTCTAACACAGATAGCTGCTCGAAAGGGGCAGCAGCGATTACCGCTTGCTGCGTTTCTAAGCGCTGATAATCGCTCAATAAGTAATAACCCCCTAAGCTACCTGCAATCAGCACAGAAGAGATTAATGGCGTCCATAAACATCTATTCATAGTCATTATTTCATCTATTGATAATGATGCGATCAGTTTAACAGATCTACCTATTATTACTTATTTATAAAGCTAAATAGTGAGGTCGACATTGTGATATTGATAATAAACTGCTTAAATGCACCTACAAATGGGTATTAACTGGTTTTTAATTAAATACCTCTGCGACATAAAGAGAGAGTCAATGAACACGATCAAACCACAGAGTTACAATACCAGAATGATCCGTACTCATGCCCTACTGCATATGGCTAAATCAATTCACAGTATTCGAGGTGCTAAACCACAAGGTATTGAATATTCAGAACCGAATATTGATCTTGCCGCGATTCAACGTAAATTGGACGCGCTTGAAAGCCAATATTTCTGTAATAGTAAATGTGTAGCAAGTCTAACCAATACGACTGAATCACCGAATACAGTAATGCCTATAGAGATAGAGGCTAAAGCAGCAAGTATCGCCGTCAACAAATGCGTATGGCATTATGACAAAGCTATCGCGCTACCCTTTATTCCCGCTAAACTCGCGGTTGTTGGCGGCGGTATTAATGCGATTGAAGTAGCAACTATCTATCAATCACTTGGCACAAACGTAGATATACTCATCGCTGGCGATGACGTTTTTACTGAACTCGACAAGGACATCAATAAAACATTCTTACGCTATGTAAAACGGCTTTTCAAAATAAAACCACAAGCAGAAATCACCGCCTTTAATGCTACCTATGATCACGTTCAATTATCGGTGTCCAGTAAAAACAAAACGCTCGCTGACACGCATTATGATGCGGTATTTATGGCTGATGATGCCGACTCACAGTTCGATTTATTAACCCATCCTTTCATGGCCACCAGCTTCCCGACAGTGGCATGGCTAGGCTGGACAGAAAAGAAACTGGCTAACAGTACGTTAAATTATAAAGTGATCAACATACCTTGGCGTTCACTGGGCCGCGCTAACACGGACGTAAATACCAATGGCCTCACTAAATTAATCTTTAATACCGATGACAACACCTTAATCGGTGGCGGGACTATGGGTAACAATGCCGATGAGATATTTGGTGAGATATGCTTAGCGATACGTAACAAGTTCACGGCAGATAATATCGCGCATACAATACATGCCCACCCTACCCTGCATGAATCGATATTACTGGCTGCCGAAGTTTATAAAGGTACGGCAACAGATGTATTAAATGAAGGATAGAGAACCCTATATTCAATCAGTATTAATGGTAATTAATGCTGATTTCTTAGCGTTACATCTTCATTAATAAGTGCACACAAGCAAACCAGCTGCTCTCTCAACGCCAACGATTTTTCTTGTTTTTCAGCACTGTCTTTTTCATTTTTCACAATCGGCCAGCCTATGTTTAATCTTAGGCAGTTTTGATAATACTCAAGCGTAGTAAACTCACTCCCTGCACGAAACGATATGCCTTTTTTCAATGCTTCATTTAGCACGCTTTGACTATCCATACCATCGAGTTGTAACCAAATAACCATACCACCTTCGGCAACACTGATTTTAGTATTTTTGGGCAGTAAATCTCGTAGTAAACTATGGTACTGCCGAGCATGAGCCGCTAAAGTTGTGGTTAATTTTTTAAGGTGCTTCGCATACTGCCCGGTATTAATAAACTCGCATACCGTATGTTGAACGATATTGTTAACACCGAAAAACTGGATACTCCGCAACTGTAAATACGCCTTAAAAAAACGTCCTGGCTCACACCAACCTAAACGGTATCCCCCTGCAATCGTTTTAGATACCGAACTACACCATAATACCCAGCCAGACTTATCCCAATATTTAATTGGTAAAGGCGTAGTATTGGAATAACTTAACTCCAAATAAATATCATCTTCAATAACGGGCACTTGGTAATCTGCAGCAAGCTCAGCAATACGCTGCTTTTGTTGATTGCTTAAACAAAACCCTTGTGGATTTATATGATTAGCACTAAACAAACACGCTGAAATACGCTTGCTTTGTAGTAGGTTTTCCAATTGAACTAGATCCAATTGAGATTGATAACAAGGTATCTCAATGACGAGTCGCCCCATGCTCTCAAGTAAGTTCAATAAACCATTAAAACAAGGCGATGAAACCGCGATCGTGTCCCCCGGATTTGTTGTTATTTCAATGGCACTACGCACCGCATCGATGCAACCATTGGTAACAACCAAATTATCCGCCGTTAAAGGAAAGTGCTGTTGCGTAAAATGATCGGCTAATGCGGTACGTAACCTCATGTCACCTTGATAGTCAGGGTATGCAAACAGATCTGAACCTATCCTCTGATTCGCACGTCGCAAACAGCGGCTCAAAATGTCTTGAGGTAACAGATCAGCAGGTAATTGCGCGGTATAAAATGGACCACGTAATCGTTGGTCAATGGATTGACCAACTTTAGGCGTTGCGACTTGAGCGCTGAATTGAGGGTATATCGGGGTATTTTGTTTATTCAAAGGTTGAGTAATAAAATAGCCAATTTGCGGCTTCGCATGCAACCAACCTAAGTCCAATAAACGCTGATAGCAATTATTGGCCGTTGTCATACTCACATTATGTAACTGAGTAAACTGCCGTAACGACGGCATTCGTTTATCGACAAGTAATAACCCTTTATCAATGTCGCTAATAATATTATCTGAAATTGTAATATAACGTGCGGCCATCCTTTCCCCCATCAAAATTCAAACTGTACTCTAAAAAATACCAAAAACTGCATCTGTTTATTATTTGTGAAAACAACATACTAGTCAAACAATAAAACAACGGAGTATTCATATGCACGGAAGATCAATATCACCTATTCACTTAATCATCATTGTCGCGGTAACTTGTCTATGGGGTTTCAATTACTCTGTGATCAAAGCGGGTGTGGACAATATAGACCCGTTTATTTTAACAGGGCTACGTTTTACCTTTGCGGCATTTCCAGCGATCTTGTTTGTCCGAAAACCGGATCTACCTTGGTCATATATGGCATGTTATGGCATTACGTTTGGTGTTGGGTTATGGGGAATGATGTCGATGTCTATCCATTCTGGCTTATCGGCAGGCACTGCAAGTTTGATACTCGAGTTTAGCGTATTTATTAGTGTGCTGATGGGCATCGTTTTTCTAAAAGAAAGTATTAATACGAGTTTGAAGATAGGATTAGTATTGACCTTACTTGGGCTTGTTTTTGTTGCTAACATTTCTGATGGCAGTGTGACATTCGTCGGTTTTGTATTTGCACTCGCTGGTGCAGTAAGTATGAGTGCCCTTAGCTTGATGATAAAAAAGATGGATATTAAAGATATGTTTTCTTTTGTGGCTTGGTCTTGCCTGTTTGCACCGTTGCCGTTGTTTGCAATGGCGTATATCGTGAACGGGATCGATGTTTATAATGAATTAACCACAACACTCAATCCGACCGCTTTCGGCTCTGTGTTGTTTCAAGCTTATCCAACAACCCTATTAGGCTATTGGCTATGGAACAAAATGCAAACTCAATATCCGCTTAGCGTGATGAGTCCATTTAAACTATTAGTGCCTTTTTTTGCACTATTAGGATCGGTCATCTTTTATGACGAGCAATTAGGCATAAATAAGATGATTGCTTTTTCACTCATTATCGCAGGCGTGCTATTACCATTAATAACACCGTTAATCACGCCACTCATCAAGCGGATACGGGTTAAAAAACGACAGTTCTAATCTCAACGATTAATCAGCATTAACCGTAATTAATGTTGATTTCTCCATCGTAACTGCACTCGTTTTAGTCCCTTCACAATAGCCACTGTTACACTGCTGCGTACATGATTTAGTACAATGTACGCGTTTATTACAACTCCATAAACAGAGTTGCCAAACTTGTTGTTTAGACTCAGGGTCTAAACAGTTTAAATCTGCTGCACAAAGGTGACCCGCCTGAATCAACTCTGCAAGTTTCGAACTCGATATACTTAAATTAACTTTAGAAGACATGATATAGTCCCTTATAAACGCGTT
>Ga0209395_1006716_pt1 | contig 12328 bp, 11 predicted proteins | sample GOMGulsemesocosm_3_FD_184635 | JGI IMG/M metagenome (GOLD analysis project Ga0209395, IMG submission 184635) | Methane-oxidizing microbial communities from mesocosms in the Gulf of Mexico - GOM9D Gulf of Mexico (SPAdes) (version 2) | ecosystem: Environmental > Aquatic > Marine > Cold seeps... | reverse complement strand
AATGAATATTGCTCATTATTTTTTTTGACGATTAAAATATTCCAACTCCTTTTGTAAGCTTTCTATTTCAATAGGTCTAAACACTAACTGAATTTCACTGGTGATTGCTTTAGCGGTGATAGCGTGCTGTGCTGGTGTTTGCCAAGGCACAATAGAGATAACTTTAGGTTGTTCTTTGTTACCGATAATGGTTGTTTCTAAGGCTAAAAATCGAATGCTTGGTTTATCGGGAATATCCAAAGAGTCTGCCTGTTTAGCTACCGTTATGGCGCAGAATGTTAGTGAAAATATTATTGCTAAAAATCGCGGAAACAACTGGCTTACCTGTACTAAGTCGCTTAGCTTTGCCGTTTTATATAGGATGTTCATCATTTGTCTCTTTTCGCAAGTTGTAGCTGCCGAGAAATATCTGCGATCCAACCGTTAACTTGCCTGCTTTGTGAGTTTGTAAGTACCTGATATTTTTCGTAATGCTCTAATGCTTCTGATTTATCTCCTAAGTAAAGGTCAAGTAATATTCCTAAGTTCAAATGCGCAGGAGCAAAATCCGGCCAGCTCATCAACGCTAATCGGTAATTAGATTCAGCAAGGTCGAACTGGCCTGCTTTTCGATGTAAAAGAGCTAAGCGATTCAATGCAAAGTAGTTATAAGTATTTATAGCAATAGCTTGTTTATAGTAGTGTTCCGCTAGGTTGGTATAACCTTTAGAAGATGCGATATCACCTAAATAGACTTGAATTATTGATAACTTAGGGTTAGTGACAGCGAGTTGCTCTAAATGTTGCTTAGCAACATCTACTTCTCCAGCAGCTTTCGCCGCAATGGCAAGTTTAATAGCCTCATTAACTTCTGGTGGTACAATCTTTTTACTGTATTTATAGTTATTAATTACCGAGGCAGAGTTTTGCTTATCAATCTCTTTTACCTCCATGAGCGGTGCACGGTTGTTTGATTGATTTTGAAAAGCCTCAGAGGTATTGATGTTAGCTTCGTTAGTGGTTTTACAGCTTGTTATAAAGACCGATAAAACAAGCGCAATGGGGTAAAATGCTTTATTAGTGAATGTCATTAATCACCTCTACTACGTATTCTTTTTTGTTATAGCGACCTGGTAATAAAGCAGCCAAAACTTCAAAGCTATTTTTTACCCATTCATCATAAGTACCTTGATAAACTCTTTTGGCATTAACTTCATGTATAGCAATTGCTTTGTCTTCAAAAGGAAATGACTGCTCTTCCAATAAAATATTATATTGCTCTAATTCCAAGGCATTTAATTCTTCTGGACGCTCAGAAGCCATTAGATCTTTAGCCAGCTGGTGATAAAGCTCTGCGATTTTATAGTTAGCGATAGTGGTAAATTCAGCAAGGCTATAATTGGCTGTTTTTTGGTAGGCTAAAATAGCTTTTTCCAATAAATACCGTTTTTGTTTGAGGCTTTTAGACAAGGGTAACTTTAGCTTAACGGATTCAAATTCAAGCATAATATTATTGGCAAACTCTAGTGTTGCTTTTGCAGCCAGGGTCTTTGAATGGCTTGTTCGGTGTTCACCTGCATTAGCATCTGCAGCGATAATTTTTTTTAACCAGTACCTTCTTTTATTCGGTTCTGCACTTTCAAGATATAAGTCACTGAGGATTGAGCTTGCTTCTATGAAATTAGTCAAAGGTAGCGGGTACGCATGAGCGTACGAGCGATAGGTATCAAGTGCTTGTTCGTTATTATTGGCTTTTTGGTAAAGCGTTGCTGATAGCCATAACATGGTGCGTGTTGCTTCAGTTTGTGTTTGTGATTGCCAAATTTTCTTTAACTTATCTGCTGCCTTTTGCCACTGTTCACTTTGCTGAAAAGCGTAGGCCAACTTTGTATCAATATCTGCATTGAGCTCATGTGCAGGATAGTGCGACTGAAAGGATGTTAGCGCTGCTATGGCATCAGGCCATTGCTTAATTGCTAAATAAAGAGAGGCTAGCTCAAACTGCGCGTTAGGACTTAAGCTAGATAACTTAGCCTTATCCAATAAACGTGATAAATGCTTAATCGCTAACTTTCTATAGGATAATATTTCAGCGTTAACTTGATTGTTATCGACTTCAACTGCGCTATTTTTTTGAATAGAGCTAGCTTTATCTTGCTGTAGTGCTAACTTCTGTTCAATATCGGCTAATGGTAACTGCGCTTGCTGGTATATGCTTGCCGCTAGTCGTTCAATGACATCTGTTTTAGGGCTTTTATCAAGCTTGCTGCTAAGTAGACGTAAATAATGATATTCAGCTGCTTGATAGTCTTTTAAAGCATAATAACTATCAGCGATGATAGATAAGGAGAAATTTATTTGCTTATTACTTTGCGGTATAGGCGATTTCAATAGCAATTCTGCATTTTCTATCGCTAATGGGTATTGCTTAACTTTATAATATTGTTTAACAAGCTCACGCCTGACAGGTAAGACACGACTGTCTAAATTAAAGCTTTCTATAAAAAGGTTTTTAGCTTGAAGTTGCTCTGATATAAGTAAACCTTGTTGCTCGTTACTTATTTGAATTGACTCAATTGAGTCTAATGCCAAGATTAACGCGTATCCAGCTTCAGCAGACAAGTTGTCGTCAGGCAAAATATCAACCAAACTACTTTTACCTAATTCTGGATAAGCAATCATTCGGTAGTACTTTGCTGCCTGTGCATATTGCGCTGATTCATAGAGCGAATCAGCTAAATGAAAACTAACTTTTCTAACCTTTTCATCATTAGGGAAGTTAGCAATAAATTCTTTGTACCAGTCATTAGCTTTATCATAAGCGGATACAACCTCGTTGTGATGACCTTGCTTAATTATCCCTTTTGTAGAGTGCCTTTTTTTAAGTTGTCGGGCACTTAAGTGAGCTTTATGAGCAAAGGACTGCATAAGGGCATAGATTACGGGGCGAACAACACTTTCGTTGTGATTGTCTTTATTAACCCAGAATGGACTAACAGGTTGATAAGTTTTAACAAATTCTTCTTGTTCACGAGCAAGTCTAGAAGGAAAGTTTGCTGCTTCTAAAACATGTAATTTATTAAGAGCAAAAATCGGTGTTACCCTATGTTGCGGGTAAAGCCGGATAAATTCATGGTAAACATCATAACTATCATTAAAGCGATTTTTATTAAGGTAAAGCTGAGCTAAAAAGTCAAAATTTAGAAACGAGTACCAGCGAGGGCCAATGTTCTCATAATGTTTTTCAATAGCGTTTATATCGTATAAGTTAGAAAAGATGACTGACATTACCGCAAAGGTTTCGTTCACCATCTCCCTATCACTGTCAGGTAATTTAGTCAGAAAATCTGCATGACCATTAACTGTGTCAATCAACTCGACTGGTAATATTTGATCGAGTATTTGGCTAAAGGTGGCTAGCGACTGTTCATATTCGTCTAACTTGAAGTAACTCCAACCCTGCATATAGAGCGCTATGTTTAAATAGCTGTGCGCTTTTTTCGATTCTATAACATACTTATAACTGGGTAGTGCTTGGCTATACTTTTGCGTTGAAAACAATATTTCTGCCCGTCGAAAATGCAATTCAAGCAAATAAGGCGAACTTGGATATAATTCAATCAGCTGTTCAATTACCGTTAAGGTTTGTCCTTGTTCACCAGTTAGATCATAAGCTTTAGCTAACTGATATAGCAGTTGCTCTTTGGTGGCGCCATCAGGATTGTTTGTTAGTAATTGCTTAATGGTCACAATTGATTGTTGGTAGGAATGACTAGGATTCTTAACCGCATTTATTTGTGCTTGTTCGCTTTCGAGCATAGAAAGCACAGCAAGGCGTTTGGTAATTTTTGCTTGGAGCTGTGTGTCTTCAATCTCGTTTAGCAGGTCAAGGTAAATATTTGACAATTCGTTAAAAGATAAAGCCTTTAATGGCTCACTTTTTAATGCCGCAGGTTGTAGACTAAGTTCAGCTAACGTAGGCCCACGATTACTTACTCTATCAAGCTGGCTGATAGCATGAATATCCTCGGTCTTCTTTACGGTATTAACGCAAGCAGACAATAATATAATCCCAGAAATGAGAATAAGGTTCTTAAAAGAGAGAAACAGCTTCATTAAGGGGTTACTGCAATTCATTATCAGAATTCAGGTTTAACTCTTGAATACCTACCCGCGAATTAAGCTTTTTATTTATTGGGTGTTTTTTCATAAATACATCATCATTTATCTTTGCCGAAGCTAATTTAGCGACTTGTTTATATTGCTTTATGTTTAAAAGTTGAGCTTTTAAAGATTTTTGAATACTCAAAGTAAGCTCTGTTAATAGAGTTTTTTGCAAATTTTGCGCCATTGCGATTTTCTCTTGCAGTTGCTTTTGAGTTTGATTTAGTTGAGCAAAACGTTTTACAAAAAAGGCAGGGGTTTCATCTTTTCCTTGTAAAACAGAGCTATCTGTTATTTCTTTTTGCATACTTGCAATATCACTCTGCCATTTTTGCAGTGAATCAATCATGGTATTGAGATCTTTAATATCTTTGATGCCTTGTTGGAATTTACTCGTTGAAACGTCAGTGAATACATCAATAAATTCTGGGAATTTAAGTTCTACTTGTCGGCCTTTAATTGCTTGTACTCCAACTAATTCAGCCGCTAAAACTTGTTGCTTGATAAGCATTTGTTGTAGGAAATTCTTTTTTTGTGTTTGCTGCAAAGCAAGAACAAGCTTTTGTTTATGCTCATTAAAACGCTTAACTGCAAACTGATAGGAATGATACGCTTGCTCTTGTTGTTGTAATTGTTCATAAGCAAAAGGAATCGCGATATAAGCTTCTAAGACATACGGAGTTAAGTTTTCTCGGTCACTTAATTGTTGCCAAATTGCCAGCGCATTTTCATATCGACCTAACTTTGCTGCTGCCCAGCCATAACCTAGCATTGCTGATTCAGTTTCAATGCCATTTAGGGAAATTTGCTTAAAGGTATTGATGGCTCGTTGATACGCTTGTTGCTTAATATAAATATAAGCCAGCGCTAAATTAGCTTTATCAATTAAAGCGGTCATTATTGGAGTAATGTGAGTATTTCCATCTGTTGAAGCAGCGCGAATATACTTTTCTATAGCCAGTTCAGTTTTGCCTAAAGACAATAAATAGCTACCTTGATTAAAGTCTATATAACGTATAAAGATAGAGCCCTTTGGCAGTTTCTCTTTAGCTTTTTCAGCCGTTATTAAGTCATGTTCTTTTATGCTTAGCTGGGCGGCTAAGTAATAAAATTCATCTTGAAAGAGAGGGGAAACATTGCCTGTTAACTTGTTCAGGGCAACGCTTGCTGATGTATAGTTGCTTTTTCTATAAAATTGCTTTGCTAGTGTAAGCCAAGTTTTAGTTTGGAAAATGTTATCGAACTCAGTTGATTTCATTTGTGAATAGCTTTCAGCAAAAATGTCAAATGCGGCATTATCTAAATCAAAAGATAAATAAATTCTAGCTTGCATCGCCTTGACACGGTTATTGGTGATTGGATAGCCATATCCTTCCAATAAGGCAAGCTCAGTTAAGCTTTCAAAGTGGTTGCCTAGTAAGTATTCATATAAGGCAACTTTGCTGTAGGTACTTATTTTCTCTGCACTTGTCACTTGGGGTAACTTTTCTGGCTGTTGGGCGTATAAAGGTGAGGCGATCAAGTTATAAAAAGAACTCACTATAAATAGCATTGCTATAAGCAGGTTATGTCGTGAGAAAGCTGTTAACTCTTTGATATTAATGTACATATGATTAGAGTTCCAGCAGTGCTATTTCGACTTTTTCTGTCGAAGGGGATAGATGAACTTTCAACTCGATAGCTGATGATGTTTGTCTATTGTCAAAAGTGCCGGTAGCACCATTTTTATAGGTTTTACCTTGTTTATTGGTTCCTAAAATAAAGGCAGAAATCCGGTGCTCTGCTTTAACTATATTTCTCATATATAACTTTTGTACACCACCTTGTTTTAAAGCATTTATTTCTTTATCACTATAGTTTTTGTTAAGTACTAGTTTGTTATCAAGAACAACCTTGACGTTATAAAGATCGAACTCATCATTTACCTCAAGAGATAAGTACAGTGATAGTAACTGCTCGGCTGGATTATTACGCTGCTGCTTTAATTGCTTTACTTGTTTGTTTAATTGCACCATCTCAAGCTTAATTGCTTGCAATTGTTCTGCTGTCGTCGCTTTTGCTACCGATAAAGGTATAAAAGAAAATACAGCCAATATGACAAAAACCTCTATAGTTAAATAGATATAAATCCGTTCTAATAAGCGGTTAACTAAGGTTATTTTAATATCCATTGTTAAATTATTTTCTCTAGTTATTACTGTGTTTTGGGCTAATAGATCAGTCAATTAACTCAATATGGAAACCAACACGACGATCACCTTGGCTTGTATCTGTTTGTTCGTTAATGACAAAGTCAGCAACATCACTATGCCTAACAATAATTAACCTATTCTCATTAATGCCATAAGTTGCTAATAGGTATTCTTGAACAAACAGTGCCCTACGATAAGCAAGCAATAAGCCATCGTCAGTGACATCACTCGCTGAAACGTAGCCGTCTATATACAAGCGGGCATTGAGGTGTGTCATTAAAATATTTGCTAAGCAGTCAATACGCTTAATATTGTCAGGGGTAAGTTTCATATCATCTTGTTGAAAATATATAAGTTGCTCTTTTCCAGAGAGTAACACTTGCTGACTTTGACAAGCACTAAAGGCAGCAATAGATATTGCGTCATCAGCTGAAGTCACCTGCTTGTTGGATATGCTATTTTGATTCATTGCCACCAACTCATCTTCAGCTAATGCATTTTTAGCTAATACTTGTGGAGATGTCGCCAAAGCTTTAGCAGCCTCGACGGCGGCAAGCACTTCTTTTTCAGATGCTGATGCAGCTAATAATGTTGATGTGATTGTTGGTGTATCTGGTGCGACTAAGTCAGCCTCAGCGGTAGAGCTATGTTGTTCCTTAGCAATTTGGTACTCAGATTCGCTACTTTCTTTAGTCGCATGTTCCGGAGCAATATCTTGCTCTTTGCGAAGTATTTCAGGGCTAGTTTGGCCAAAACGATATACCAAACCGACATTAATTGAAAAGGAAGAGCCACCGCCGCCCAAACTAAAATTCATTTTTGATTCAGCATAACTATAGAAATGCTTATTTAAATCAAAACGAATGCCGGGGCCAAAATTTATAAAAATAGGAGATTCACCATCATTTAGGTAATTAATTCCGCCAACGATATAGACAGGAAACTCATTAAAGCTATTGATAAGCTCTAGTGACGTCATCAACTTGTTATCTTCTTCTCCTGTGACTGTTGTCGATTCAAACGGTAAATCCCTTATAGAAAACCTAAAGGCTAAATAATCAGAGTACTGGTAGCCAAGCTCAAGCCCCTGGCCCATAAACATTGACTGACTGTTGTTTTGAATTTCTCCATCGATGAGGTTAGTTCGATTTTCTGGTTTGAAGAAGGAGCCTTGAATACCAAAACTTAAAGTAGAAAATTTAAATTCAAACTCATCATCGGCAGTGTCTTTTTTACTCTCAAATATCAATAATTCTTGGGCTTGTGCATCAAGCAAAAAAGCAATACAGAAAAAAAGCACAAACAAAAACTTAAACATTAAAAGTACAGTCGGTTGTAGTAAATAACCTAGTTCATACAAAAAGCACGCCAATTCCAAATGTTTGCCAAACTCATCGCTGGCTCGATGATATATTGCTGTACTAAAATCGTGTTAAATTTGAAGGTAAACACAACGCAGCGTTAATGCTAGTAAATAACTTCAATACAGTTCCTAGCCTAGCCACGAAACAGCCTTAATTTTACCTAGGACTTATCTATTGAAATAGATAATGTTTTCTTAACTAATTGTATATGTTTGGTTAATACTTGTTAGGTAAGCATTAATGAGGGGTTGTGTGCCTACAAATTACTTAACTTGTTTACCTCAAAATAAATAAGAGAACTTATGAAAATAGACCGTTTAAAGGTTTGATTTGGTTCTAACACTCAACCGCAATACAACTTATAGAGATACCCAAGTAGATAAGGGCTAATTTTCTTTGCATTTTTTGTTAGTTTACGAGGAACTCAATTACCGCAGAAAATAATCAGTATTTACATTTTCGCCATAACGATTGTTCTGATTGGTAATTGTTTTTGAGTCATATGCGTAGGCGATGGTCAAGGGATTTCAGCTTTATATGTCTAACTCACTTTGGGGGCGAAAGCGCCATAGCTTAGTCACATTCATATTGTTATGGCTAGAGGTTACTTAAACTCGCCCTAACATCGGCAATGGTGATAAATAGTTTACTTTCATCGTCTTCAAAGGCGGTAAAACCATATTTTTCATAAAAATGCTTTGAGCCATCTTTTGCCTCGACAATAATTATTGGAAACGCGACACTATCACTGGCGGCAAGTAATTTGGCAAGTGCGTCAATTAATAACCATTCACCAAAACCTTGACCTTTGTACTTTATATCAACACCAAGACGTGCAATTAACCCCCCTGAAGTGGATGACTGATGCTTTTTTTTCAGTCTCGAAGGTAAGCTCTCTAATTCGATAGGTGTCATGGTGAGGGTGTAGAAGCCAATTACCTGTGAATTGTTGATATCTTCGAGAACAAATGTTCTAGTGTTATCCTTTTTTGCCTGCTGGCTTGCCATAGCTTTAAAATAGTGATTTAAGACTGTAATTTCACAGTTAAAATTATTTCTATCATGCTTAGTTTTATCTAACAGAACAGTTTTCATTATTGTGTTTTACTTTGATAGCGAGAGGCAGCCATTTTTAATTTAGTGTTAGCTGTTGCTGGCCTGTCTAAAGCTTCCATTAGCATAATAGCATCATGTTGGCTGAGTTTAAGTACTTGCTCTCGCTCAATAACTTGTTTGGCTTTTTCTACCGCCGCACTCAAAACAAATGAGTTTATACTGGACATCCCAGCTAATGCAGTGGCTTTACTAAGTAAGTATTGAGTATCAGTGTCAACTCTAGCAGTGATTCTGGGTAATGTAGCAGCCATAATTTTCTTCCTTTACCTTTATGTGTCAAAATGTCACATGTGTATTATGGCTATTTAATCTTAAATAGGCAAGCTTCGTGTCATTGTGGCACATCATAGCCTAATAAATAAAATGTAAAAATAATAAAAACTATAGTCAGAGTTACCTAACTAACTCGCTTTGGGGACGTTTTCGCCTTAGATTATCTAGCCCAAAACAAAATTATAAGGCGGAAAGGGGCACTTTTCGCCATAGGGTTCATGCTCACTTCATACAAAGCTGATGTTCATATTAGATTGTTGAACATAACTTTGAGCTTAGGGTAGTCACTGAACTAATCATCCACTGCTTATTTTCAGAACATTTCAGAGCATCTTGCTATCAAGTTATTTCTGAAGAGAGTGCTCGTTAATTCTTTATCACTTTAGTTAAAGTTGACGGTTAACCAAGTTGTAATTTTAGACAGTACTTGCTCATCAATTGTTTCTTCAATATCTTTATATTCATCAACCGACCCGGTTTTTGCCGGCTGGAATAAATGGTTCAAACCTACAAACACTTCACTTTCTACAGTTGCTTTCTGGTTGGTAGCCGCACTTACTATGCCGTTCACATTTTCTGTTGCCGGCACTTGAGAGTCTTTATCGCCATTTAAAATCAATGCCTTGCCTTTATACTCATTCCAGTAAGGTAGCGGGTTTTGCTGTAAAAACTGGTAAAATGCATCACTTTGGGCTGAAGTAATACTTAATGTGCCGTTGTTTTTATTAACCCATTTAGCGACTACCTCGGCCTCATCGCCTACTAAAGAATCATACAAGTCCACTATTTTTTGTTTACGTAATTTAGCCGATGACGTACTTAAAACGATCTGGTAAAAACGTTGGCTAAAGTTAAGCAGCATATCCGTTTCTGATTTAGTAGCCCCTTTTGCAGCGGGCTCTGTTTGATCTTGCAGTAATAAAATATCTAGTACTGACATGCCAGGCCCAGCCAATGATACCAACCCTTGAACATTTTCTTGTTCAGCAGTCATTATTGAAACTAAGCTGCCTTCACTATGACCGATTAAAATAATTTTTTTTGAGTCCACACGCTTATGCGACTTTAAATATTGCACCGCAGCTTGTGTGTCAAGAACCAAATCATTTAATGTCGCTTCTTCAAAATCACCCGCTGATTTATATACTCCGCGCTTATCTGATCTCAATACAACATAGCCTTGTTTTGTTAAGTGGTCAGCTAAGACTTTGAACGTTCTATGGCCAGCATGATATGAGTCTCTATGGTTTGGTCCAGAGCCTGCCACCAACATTACTGCAGGATGTTGTTTTGAACCATTAGGTATTGTTATGGTGCCAGATAACCAGGTATTGTCGTGAGAGTTTTTATAACCAACCTCCTTTTCAATATATGAGGTAGAGCCTTTGGGCGTTTGTGCTCTCGGTATTTCAGGTAATTCAGTAACTTTATTTAACACTAAATCAAATGCGCTATCTCCTTGATTAAACTTGGCATTAATCACCTTGAAGTTATTAGCTATTTTACCGACCACACTTACCGGTGCTGCTGCCATTTCTAAGGTGAAGATACCTTTTTCTACCATGACATTAGATACCAACATATACCTTGCTCCTTGATCTAAACTAGCTATATTTCCGCCCCATGTACCGTCTGCCTTTTTGAAAACTTCGATACCTATTCGTAATGAGGGCCCCTGTGGAATATTCATAGTACCTAACCAAGCACCGCTAATATTTTCAATGTGAGTTTTTGCAAAAGAGTGTTGACTACATATAGCTAGAACCAATACAGCAAACACCTGAGTTATTATATTTTTCATTTCGATCACCTTAATTACGTTAAAAACATACCTTGTATAACTAGGTATACTACACGTGAATAAATATACATAGCAATACAAGGTACCTAGCATTACTGTAGCTGTACTTGGTGGGGGTAACATAAATGGTAGCAAAAACAGCTGTGTAGAAGGTTGATTGATTAATAAAATAATATTAAGTAGAAAATGTAACTCTTTGTTGCAACACGATGTATATAGCCATACTATGTAGCTGATTGAACTAAATATGAGATTTCCTCTTTATGGAATCAGATAAAATAATTGAACGATGGGTGCCTCAATTTAGGAAGGGCTTGTTGGAATTCATCATTTTGCTTAAATTGCAGCAGGGCGATATTTACGGCTATGAGTTAGCTGTAGAAATAAAGCAGCTAACCTCTATTGAAGTTGCTGAAGGTACTTTGTATCCATTGCTCAATCGATTAAAAAGAGATGGCTTAGTAACGGCAGAATGGAAAACAGCCGAAGTAGGCTCTCCGCGTAAATACTATGAAATTACACCGCTAGGTATTGAAACTTTAGCCCAGATGAAAAATACATGGACGGAAACACACAACTCAATTTTAAGTATGGTAATGCAATCATGAATACGATGTTTCCTATCAAAAGCAAAACGGCACAGCAAGTTTGGAATAACTTTGACCGTGAACTCATTCATAAACTGAAACTCCTGCCAAAAGAAGAGCGCGAAGACATTCGGATGGAAATACTCAGTCACCTATTCGACTCCGCTGTTAATAATCCAGCTGACTTAACTGAAACTGAAGAAGTAAGGTTAATTAATGCTATTGCCCGATTAGGTTCACCAGAGGAGTATCTACAACCACTCATCGCTGATATTTTACTATACCAACAAACAGCTAAGGGATACCCTTCTGCCATCTTGAAAAGTTTGAAAAATAGTGCTCGCAAGGGGATTTTTCATGGCCTAGCAACGTTGGTACTCGGTATGGGCTACTTTTGGGTGATCATGATATTTATCATGTCATTGATGCATATTTGGAATCCGGAGGTTGGAATTTGGTACCATTCAACTGGAGAAGTTTCTTTGTCATTCAACGCCCAGCCTGGAGCAATGCAATGGCAAGAAAAGTGGTTTTCACTAATAGGAATACTAAGTAGTGGTTTAGTGTATTGGCTATTAAATAAAATATTGGGTTACTTTATTTCAAAGTCGAAAATATAATATTAAACAGAGGCTGTGCTGAGGTACAGTCACTTTTCTCAAAGCTTCTATGACCGCTTCAGTGGCATAGCGGACGATTCGCTTTATCTCGAAATGGCTGCAATTCAAATTAAAGCAGCCCTTTAGTGCTTGCGAAGAAATATTAACTTATTGGCGCCTTCTAGATCTTAAAGTTCAAATATAGATTGAAAAGAACTCGCTTGTTGTATTTGAGTAAGCCTTTCTTCTAAGT
>Ga0209395_1006713_pt1 | contig 12334 bp, 7 predicted proteins | sample GOMGulsemesocosm_3_FD_184635 | JGI IMG/M metagenome (GOLD analysis project Ga0209395, IMG submission 184635) | Methane-oxidizing microbial communities from mesocosms in the Gulf of Mexico - GOM9D Gulf of Mexico (SPAdes) (version 2) | ecosystem: Environmental > Aquatic > Marine > Cold seeps... | reverse complement strand
TAAGCAAATACACCCTCAGTATCGAGTGATTGTTGTGTATGCTGAACGATAAGCTCCCAGTCGTCATTAATTAAATACGATAAGCCAAAGCGTGCACCAGCATAGTTTGCAGTGTTAAAATTATCTTCAACTAAAGCATCATTTCTAGGTGCGGTAACCGGAACCGTTTCTGGATTAGTTAAAGCTCCACCCGAAACACGGCTGATAACAACAGCACTGCCATTATAGCCACCTTCGCCTGGCACATTTAATATATTGTCGATCCACCCGCCTTGATGGTCATTATAGGCGGCAACACGAACAGCTAGTGAGTCTGATAAAGACATGTTAAAGAAGGCTTCAACAGAGTTACTCATATCACCGCCATGAGTAAAGCTTGTGTCGGTATCAAGACCTGCCGAGAAACCATCGTGATCTGGTTTGTTGGTGATTAAACGTACGGTGCCTGATTGAGAGCTGGCACCAAAAAGTGTACCTTGTGGCCCGGGTAAAACTTCTACTCGTTCAACATCGGTCGCATAAACGTCTAAATTACGGCCTTGCATTGATACTGGTTGTTCATCCAAATAAAAGGCAACAGATGGCTGTAATGCTTGTACCGATGACACAGCAATACTGGTTTGAGTTGTCGCCGCACCACGTATATATATTTCATTTTGTCCTGGACCTGTGCCCTGAAAAACAACATTAGGTAAAAATTCAACATACTCGTCAAAGTTAGAAACGCCAAGTGCTTCTAAGCTATCGCCTGTTAATGCAGTTACAGTGACAGGAACATCTTGAATAGATTCGGTGCGTTTAGTGGCGGTAACTTCGATAACTTCAATTTTGGCTTTTTCTTTCTTTTTTGCTTCCTCAGCATAGAGAGAGCCTGAGGCCGCTATGGCTGTTAATACAGCACAATGCAGCTTAGTGAGTTTCATGTTATTTGTCCCTTGGTTTTTTAATGATCTGTCGTGTTGATATAATTAGTGTGCTAACTATATTTTACTTTCATTATAGCTTAGCAATAGATCTGAAATTTTTCAAAAACTTACAGTTATATTCTATGATGAGAGGCTAAGTTAAAGTGGCAATCCTTTAAGGTATTGTTGACGGTAATTTAATATCAACTCAAATTAAATTGAAGGGGATTCCGATAGGGCTACACATTTAACTACTGTCAGCTTTTTTTACACTTAATCAAATGCAGTTTTATTTTTTCAACCAATATCAAACAATAATTAGCTCGGTTTAATAAGGTATATGCAATAAAATGCCCCTTTTTTGGCGGTTTTTTCGTACTATCACAAAAAATAGTAAAAGTCTATTACATGAGGGCGGCCAATATAGAAAATAGAAAATAGAATAAAAAGCATATAGATAGTTGTAAATTGTAGGTTGCTAGCATGAAATGCTAAAAAATAATATTACACGTGATAAAGTTCAATTAAAACAAATGGATAGTATCTTAGTTGTTGGCCGTTAACTTTACAGCCTCTAAAATAACGATAAGTTAAATACTTAAAAATCAGTGGGTTGTAGTTTTGGTATCTTATTTGCTTTGTGATGTTTCACTAACAAGAGTATACAAACCAAAACAAGGAATAATGGAATGCTAAAAAAAATATTTTGTGGTGCTTTAATCTTAGGGATGACAGCCACGGCCAATGCGGCAATTATTTATACTGACTGGCAAGAAAGTAAAATTGCTGAGAAAATAACCGAGTTTAGTAATGAACCTGCATCGCTGCAGAAATTTGATACCCTTGGGGGGACACGTGAGTTGCTTTCGGTTGAGTTCGATTTTTTTGGTGCGATCAATTCAAGTGGAACGCTAAAAAATAGTGCAGACGGTGAAGGCCGATTAACATCGTTCAGTGTAGCGTCTAAATTTCAGTTACTGTTTGGTACTAAGCAATTGTCTCTTTTAGATATCAATGCGCCATTTGATATCCCTTTTGGCGGTATGCTCTTTGAAAAAGGAAAAGAGATCCTCTTATCAGGAGATGATCTTAAGGGCTCTAACAATAATCCAGATGTCTACACTATTAGTGATAGCATTTTCGCCGACTTTATTGGCTCTGGTGTTGCAAATTTTTTCGTCAATTCTACTACAGAAACTGTTATCGGTAAGACTGGCGGTAATTTTAGTGATACATTACAAACCTATGCTTCTGCAGGTGTAAAAGTAAGGTACGCCTATGAAGAAATCACTAGCGTTTCAGAGCCTGGCACATTCGCTATTATGGGTTTAGCAATTGCTGGACTTAGTTTTAGTAATCGTAAGAAAAAATCTGTGAAATAATTTATCTAAAGACTCAATTGTTTGGTTGAGTCTTTTTCTTTCGATGTTGTTAATACTTCGTTGGCTCATTTGAAAAAAAAAATGTAAAAAGTATCTCCTCGCTATACCTTTCCCTATTTTCCCTACGTTTTGACACTTTGCTAAGTTAATGCGATATCGCCATTATATACCTGATTGTTTACTGGGCGTTGAAGACTAAGTAGTATCGATAATGATAATTAATTAATTCTTCAATTCAATTGGTATAATATCGTTACAAAGCTAATTCAGGGGAATGATTTGTCTTCATCCGTTTATTCGTCGGCTGCTTCATCGACGAAGAGTCAATTAAATAAAAAAGTATTCATTGGTGCTTCATCAATTATTATTGCACTGCTACTTTATACCGCGTTTCAACCTGATCAAGCAAAAACCGTATTTACCCTTATTCAAGCAAGTATTGTTGATAATGGTAGCTGGTTTTATGTGCTTACTGTGGCATTTATCTTCTTTTTTGTTATTTTTTTGGGGCTGTCACGTTATGGTGATATTCGCTTAGGACCAGATCACGCTACTCCTGATTACCCGTTAGCCACTTGGCTTTCAATGCTTTTTGCTGCGGGTATGGGTATAGGTTTAATGTTCTTTGGTGTTGCAGAGCCTTTGATGCATTATTTGTCGCCACCGACAGCAGAAACAGGCAGCGTTGCGGCGGTGCAAGAAGCCATGAAAATGACTTTTTTCCATTGGGGACTGCATGCTTGGGCTATCTATGCCATTGTTGCTTTAGTACTTGCGTATTTTAGTTATCGTCATAACTTACCGTTAACTTTACGCTCCGCCTTATACCCTTTAATTGGCGAAAGAATTTATCAATGGCCGGGGCATTTAGTTGATATTTTTGCAGTAGTAAGTACCGTTTTTGGTGTGGCCACTTCATTGGGTTTAGGTGCTTCACAGGTTAATGCCGGTTTTGGTTATTTATTTGGCATTGAGGTTTCAAGTACTAACCAGATAATTATCATGTGCGGTATTACAGCTCTAGCGGTTGTATCTGTGGCAACAGGATTAGATAAAGGTATTAGACGCCTGTCTGAAGCCAATATGATCTTAGCCGTTATCCTACTAGTATTAATTTTTGTGCTTGGCCCGACAGTGTTTTTATTGCAAGCTTATTTACAAAATATTGGCGTTTATTTAGCCGATATTGTGCATAATACTTTTAACTTATTTGCTTATAAAAAGACGGAGTGGATCGGTGGTTGGACGATATTTTATTGGGGCTGGTGGCTTGCGTGGGCACCGTTTGTTGGTTTGTTTATTGCCAGAATTTCTCGAGGTCGTACAATAAGAGAATTCATTCTGGGGGTGATGCTGATACCAACCGTTTTTACTTTGTTGTGGATGACAATTTTTGGCAATAGTGCAATTGATTTGGTTCATAGCCAAGGAGTTGTAGCTTTAGGCGATATGGTCAGTGAAAACTCGTCTGTTGCTTTATTTGTTTTTCTTGAAAATTTCCCACTGACCACTGTGCTATCTTTTTTTAGTGTCTTAATGATAGTAATATTTTTCGTCACATCATGTGACTCTGGCGCTATGGTAGTGGATATGCTTTGCTCACATGGCAGCAATAACACCCCGTTATGGCAACGTATTTATTGGGCTATCGGTATTGGCGTAGTTGCGGCAATATTGCTGTTGGCTGGGGGGCTTAGTGCGCTGCAAACCATGACAATAGCCAGTGCTTTACCTTTTGCTATTGTCTTATTACTGGCGATTGTTGGCTTGATAAAAGCGTTAAGGGTTGAAGCATTTAAGCAAGAAAGCCAGCTTATTGCCGCTATTCCTCATGCAAATAGTGAGAATAATGACAGTTGGCAAATGCGACTAAAAAACATTGTTGATTTTCCAAACAAGCCTAATGTGAATAAATTTATTAGTCAGACAGTAAGACCTGCCTTTGACTTAGTGGCAAAAGAGCTAGAAGATAATCAAATTACCGTTGATATTTCAAATAAAGACGGGCTGAGCTTTATTGTAAATCACGGTGAAGAACAAGAGTTTGTTTACCGGGTACTTGCTCGAAAATACTCACAACCTGACTTTGTAAACGAAGATGATGAAGATGAGCAAAGTTACTATCGAGCAGAAGTACATTTAGGTGAAGGCGGCCAAGATTATGACATTATGGGTTGGTCAAAAACTGCGGTGATCAATAATATTATTGATCAATACCACAAACATTTGCACTTTTTACACTTATTACGTTAATTTTTAACGCTTAACTTTTGGCTGCGTCAGCCTTATTTATACTGCTGACGCTCATTGCATTTAGTTCTAACACTGGCGATGCGTCTATTTCATCAGCGTCCATCATTTCGGCGAGCCGTTCCATTGAAGATAGCAGCTGTGATTGCTCCCATTGGGCTAAATTAGCGAAGTTATTAATAAAATGTTCTTGAAGTGCTTGTGGTGCTTTGAGTAATAGTGCTTTGCCATCGTCTGTTAAATATAGGCTAACTTTACGTTTGTCTTGGGTATTACGTAGTCTTGAGATAAGGACTTTGTTTTCTAATCTATCCAGAATATTGGTTACGGTAGCTGGGCTTAGGTTGACATTTTTGGCTACTTGGCTTGAATTTATTCCAGAAGCTTTCTCTATTTCTAACATGATCAGTAGTTGTGGGCTGGTTAAACCGGAAGTTTTATTAAGGTGCTTTGAATGCAAACCAATTGCTCTTATTACTTTCCTTAATGCAATTAATAATTCTTGATGTTTTTCCATGACAAGCTGCTTCCAAATTTTAATTAATTCCAGTCTAATCAAAATTAAAAGTAGTGCCTAGACAAATATTGACATTAACCTCAGAGGGTCTGGTCAGGCGGTACCAATGTTACTTTCTTATATATTCCAAGGATGGTGATCAGTGTTTTTAGCTTGTTTCCCTGTGAAGAACTGAATCTCGTACCACCAAGTTTGGTTCAAAGACATGTTGGATCTCAAACGTCTTATTTTGATAAACATTTTTTAGCACAAGCTTAGCAGCCATTTTGCCCATTTCGTTTACAGGATTATCTATAGTGGTAAGCTTAGGATACAAATAAGAGGCAAAAATGACGTTATCAAAACCTATAATGGATAAATCTTCAGGTAATTTAAATCCATGCTCTCGTGCATATTTCATTGCACCGGAGGCAATTTCATCGTTGGCGCATACTAATGCATCAAAAGGCAGCTGTGTTTCGATGAATTGTTTTAGCCCATCATTACCGCAGGCCTCTTTAAAGTCACCTTCAAAATACAATTGCTCATTAAAATTAATGCCATATTCTTTTAAAGCGCGTTTATGGCCGGTTAAACGATCACTGGCATCTGCTTTAAACTGAGGCCCAGTAATGTATGCGATGTTTTTATGGCCTTGCTCGATGATGTGCTTAGTGGCGAGGTAGCCGCCCATTTCGTTATTTAAACTGACACATTGCTCGCTCATGGCTGGTATGTGGCGGCTCATTAAATAGACAGGGGTATCTTTCTTATTTAATTCAGTTAAGTATTCGTCACTTACTGCTTCAGCATGCACTATGATGGCATCGCAATTTCGACTGATCAGAAACTCTATTCCGTCTTTTTCTTTTTCTATTTCACTGTGACCTGTAGTGATAATAACGTGTTTACCTGCGGCTCTAATTTCAGATTCAATGCCTGCCATCATTTGACCAAAGAAGGGGCCATGTAATTCAGAAACTAAAACACCGATACTATTACTACGATTTGAGGCTAAAGATTGGGCAATAGTATTTGGTCGGTAACCAAGCTGTTCCATTGCTTCGAGTACCTTGTCTCGAGTTTTGTCACTAACACGGGTATTTTTATTCATGACACGTGAAACTGTAGCTAAAGAAACCCCTGCTAATTTCGAAACTTCATAAATCGTTGCCATTGTTCGCCCGTTTAGTTTAAATATTTAACATAATTACGCCTAAATTTTATCATACCCTAGAGTAAACTATTCACTAAAAGTTAATCTTTTCAGTTGAATTTTCTCGATACTATTTAAGTCTGTTGTTGAAAGGTAAATATGAATACTAAGCGCTGTACTTTCTTTGTTGATAAAAAGGTAAACAGCGCTTAGTTAATTTATATTGTTGTATCTATATCAATTGAAATAATGAATCCACCAGCTTTAACGGTCTAAATTTTCAATTTCAGTGTTGCGCTCAATCCCAATAGCTAGCTATTAGTCGATAATATGCTCCTGCATTATTCTATTGCCTTACATCCATGTAAGAATCAATTGCGCGCCTTGAACTTGAATATTTATCCGCATTAAATTTTGATCAATTCCTTAATTCCTTAATTCATTTGGTAGTACTGTATTTCTACGCTGAGTCAGTGTTTCGCTTATGTGCTGGCTTTGTTTGGTGGTTAGCGGATAAATGACCATTAATGCCGCACCTAGAAAAGCAAATGAAGCGGGGATCCAACTCATTAATAGTTGCATACCGGGTAATGAATTTTCAATGGTAGAGCTGTCCATGCCGTTGTAGCCATAGCCGGCTAAAACTACTAAGACCAATGCACCAGCAAAACCGCCACCTGTTTTTTGTACAAAGGTACCGGCTGAATATATTAATCCCGTTGCACGACGGCCATTTTTCCATTCAGAGTAGTCTGCAGAATCACCTAGCATGGTAAAAAATAGTGTTGGCATTATAGCGGCGAAAAACTCTGCAGAGCCGCCCAGTATAAATATTGCGGCAATATTTCCTTGTGGTACCCAATAAAATGCCGCAGTTAAACAGCCACTGAGTAATAACGAATAGATAAATAAATTACGTTTGCCAAATCTTTTAGCCAAATAACTGGTGGCGAGAGCACCAAGTATTGAAACGACTAGCAAGACAATAAAATAGCTACCAGCTAATAACTCATTACCGACATGATATTTAAAATAGTACGCAATAACGCCATATTTTATGCCATTAAACATCATGGTAATAAAGCCGATACCTAGCAATATCAACCATGGTCTATTAGTCAATAAGTCGACAACATCTTGTTGGCTACTTGTTATTTCTTCTGAGCTTTTATTGATGAGCTGCTTTATCACGGTATGCATACCAAACATAACGATCACAAAGAATATGCCGGTGTACAGTTCTCGGTAATAAAAAAATAAGGTGATGGATAACAAGGGTAAAATAATAAAGGGCAAACTTTTGGTTAAATCCCAAAGCTCAGATTTAAGGTTAGTTGACTCATCAACAACTACTACAACACGCTCTTTAGTAGAAACAAAGGTGATAACCATTAAAGCGATAAGCAGTGCAGCAAATAAATACATGGTTAACTGATAGCCTTTTGCATCATCACCTTGACCGAAGGCAGCTACCAAATCTGGTAAAAATCCCATCACTAACAAGCCACCAGCAAAAGCACCAGCGAATCTGAAGCCTGACAAACTTGTGCGCTCAGTATCACTTGATGTCATCACTCCCATAAGTGCTGAATACGGCACATTATTTATGGTATAGGCAAGAGTCAACCCGATATAAGTTACGTAGGCGTAGGCTAACTTAGCATTGCCTGTTAAATCAGGGGTAGAAAAACAAAGCACCATAAAAATACCGAGCACCGGGGCTGACCATAATATCCAAGGTCTAAACTTACCCCAGCGGGTATTGGTTCTATCAGCAATCATACCCATTATGATGTCAGTTACACCGTCTGAAAGGCGTACTACTAAAAACAATATTGCCGCTGCTGCTGCGCTTAGACCAAAGGTGTCAGTGTAAAATACCGCTAAATAAGCCAATGCACCACGCCAAACCAAATTGGCAGCGGCATCGCCCATGGCATAGCCAACTTTTTCTGAAAATGGGATCTTAGTCATAAATCTATACTTTTTTAAAGTGAATGTAGACTTGCATTATCTGCTCGTTATCAGCTCTTTATAGGCAATACCGCTTGATTTAATTGTGCGTTGTTGCGTTTCATAATCAACATAGACTATACCAAATCTCTTCAAATATCCTTCAGCCCATTCAAAGTTATCCATTAAACTCCAGGCAAAATAGCCTTTAATTTCAACGCCATTTTCGATTGCGGTATTAACCGCGTCTAAATGCTGATTGTAATATTCAATTCGGCCAAGATCATTGACTTGCCCGGCAATTTTTTTATCGGCCATCGCAGCGCCGTTTTCAGTAATATAAATTGGTGGTAGTTTATATTCATTATTCAGCTGTGTTAGTAAACTAGTACATGCTTCAGGGTAGATTTCCCAACCTATGTCTGTACGTGGAGCTGGCGGCTCTATCTGCATAAAAATGTTTTCGTCATCAGCGCGGTAAATCGCTCTGGTATAAAAGTTCACTCCGAGAAAGTCGAGCGGATGAGCAATGATGTCCATATCACCGGCCAATATATCTGGGTGATTTTCCTTAGGTAAATCGGCAAGAATTTCTGGATACTTGCCTTTAAATAATGGTCTGATATACCAATGGTTGAAATAATCATCGGCAAAATCGCTTGCCGCTTGGTCTTTTTCACTTTCTGGATAACAAGGCGTAAAGTTAAGTACGATACCATTTTTTGTCTTAGGACTATGCTCGGCTAATACTTCCATGGCTAATCCATGGGCAAGCAAAAGGTGATGAGCGGCCTTTTTTCCGTATTCTTTACCTATTTTCCCAGGTGCATGTATGCCAATTTCATAACCCAAATAGGCACTACAAAAAGGTTCATTTAGTGTTGCATATGAGTAAACCCTATCGCCAAAGGCTTGCACTATTAACGCAGTATAATCTCTAAATTTATAGGCTGTTTCTCTGTTTAACCAGCCGCCTTGCTCTTCAATATGCTGTGGTAAATCCCAATGATAAAGTGTGACAAATGCTTTAATGTTTCTACGTTGCAACTCATCAAGTATGTCAGTATAAAATTTACAACCTTCAGCATTAAGTTCACCAGACTCAGTGATAACTCTAGGCCATGAAATTGAAAAACGGTAGGCATCAACACCTAAAGACTCAATGAGGTCAATATCTTCTTGCCAACGTTCGATATGATCGCAAGCCACATCGCCATTTGAGTTATCTACTATTTTATTTTCTGCAGCACAAAAAATATCCCAAATACAGGGTAATCGTTTTTCTACACCGCCTTCTATTTGAAAAGAAGCAGTTGCTACGCCATAGGTGAAGTCTTGAGAAAGCATGGCTGAATTTTTAGGCAATGATAATTTATTCATGATGCATTTAGTTTCCGTCAATAAAATATGTTTTTCAAAAAGGTGAACAGATATTTATTCTGAACATAAAAATACTTATTTGTAAGCGCTTACAAATAACTTGAAATTAGTATTTGTTTAGTCTTTAATGGAATTCGTGTAAGCGCTTACATTTATAAGGTTAGTGTTTTATTTTGTAAACGTCAACCGCTTTTTAATATTCATTATAGTGACTAAAAAATGAAGTAATAACTAAATATATTCGTTGGTAATACATTCTAGTATCAATGAATGAAAGCAATAAAGGAGGGAATATGACCAGTTTTAAAGAAACAATAAACATCAATATGTCATCTGAGGACAGTAATCGATTTGCTTTACTATCGTTAACATCATTATTTTTTATGTGGGGCTTTATTACTTGTTTAAACGATATTTTGATTCCGCATTTAAAAGCAATCTTTGAGCTTTCCTATACACAAGCAATGATGGTTCAATTTTGCTTTTTTGGAGCGTATTTTTTAGTTTCGATACCCGCTAGCTTATTAATCAAACGGGTAGGCTATCAGCAAGGCATTGTCGTAGGTTTGTTGATTGCCGCGACTGGCTGTGTGATGTTTTTTCCTGCAGCAGCGTTACATAATTACTCGGTTTTTCTATTGGCGCTATTTATTTTGGCTAGTGGTATTACCGTATTACAAGTATCTGCAAACCCTTATGTCAGTATTTTAGGCAAGGCCGAAACGGCACCATCTAGGCTTACCATGACACAAGGCTTTAATGCCTTGGGCACCACCATAGCACCATTTTTCGGTGCGTTATTAATTTTGGATCATGCAGCTAAAAATATTAATGTGAATGAGCAAGCTGAAGCGGTTCAAATTCCTTATTTATTGATTGCTGGGATGCTTTTCTCATTAGCGGCATTATTTGCTTTCATTAAGTTGCCGCGTATTTCCGAAAGTGATAATGACGATTCACATTCTACAAACGAAAATAGTGCTGGCCATGCATGGCAATTTCGTCAACTTAGATTAGGTGTGATAGGGATATTCTTTTATGTAGGTGCTGAAGTTTCTATTGGTAGTTTTCTAGTGAGCTTTTTAGCTGAACCCTCTATTGCAGGCTTAGTCGAGTCTCAAGCGGCGCACTATATAGCCTATTATTGGGGCGGAGCTATGATTGGTCGGTTTGTTGGAGCCGCAATTATGCAAAAAGTTAAAGGAGGTGACGCTTTAGCGTTTAATGCATCGGCTGCAATAGCATTATTATTAGTCGCAATATTTTCTGATGGCATGATTGCCATGTGGGCCATTTTATTGGTTGGTCTTTGCAACTCCATTATGTTTCCGACAATATTTAGCTTAGCGGTAACTGGCTTAGGTAAATATACCAGTCAAGGTTCGGGGCTTTTATGCTTAGCAATCGTCGGTGGTGCAGTTTTACCCTTATTACAAGGTATTTTAGCGGACAGCTTTAGTCTGCAAAGCTCATTTATACTTCCAGCCCTTTGTTTAGGTTACATTGTTTTTTATGGCTTAAGCGGCTGTAAAGTTAATAACGAAGTTACTTTTCACAAAGTAACAATAGGAGCTGACGATGAATAGAATCACAAAATTATTAAAGCCTAAGCTCAATAGTTTATGGTGTGCTGTTATTTGTCTGGCGGTTGTCAGTTGTAATCAACTTCAAGAAGGTCGTGGTGAAATAACCCCTGCTTCATCTACTAATAATAATAAATCCGTTGCTGAATTTTGGCCTGTATTAGATATCACTGTAACGAAAGATAAAGCGGTAGAAAAAAGAATAAACAAAATGATTTCAGAGATGACATTAGCCCAGAAAGTGGCACAAATGATCCAGCCTGAAATTCGAGACATTAGCGTTGAAGATATGCGTAAATATGGCTTTGGCTCGTACCTAAATGGTGGTGGATCGTTTCCTGGCAGCAATAAACATGCGACACCAAATGACTGGATAAAATTGGCTGAGCAAATGTATCAAGCCTCGGTTGATGCGAGCCTCGACGGTTCAGCAATTCCAACAATGTGGGGCACAGACGCCGTGCATGGCCATAACAATGTGATTGGTGCGACGTTATTTCCGCATAATATCGGTTTAGGTGCAACTCGAAATCCTGAGTTAATTGAACAAGTCGCAAAAATTACCGCGCGTGAGGTCATGGTGACCGGTATTGATTGGGTTTTTGCTCCTACTGTTGCTGTGGTTCGAGATGATAGATGGGGCCGTACCTATGAAGGCTATTCAGAAGATCCTGAGATCGTTAAATTGTATTCAGCGGCGATTGTAAAAGGGCTGCAAGGCTCTGTAGGTAAGGATTTCTTGGGTGATGAGCAAGTCATTAGTACGGTTAAACACTTTTTAGGTGATGGTGGTACCGTAAATGGCGATGACCAAGGTGATAATATTGCCAGTGAAGAGCAACTTTTTAATATTCATGCGCAAGGCTATATCGGTGGTTTGTCAGCGGGCGCACAATCTGTGATGGCGTCATTTAATAGCTGGCATGGGGTTAAAAATCATGGCAATAAATATCTACTTAACGATGTTTTAAAAGAGCGAATGGGTTTTGATGGTTTTGTTGTTGGTGACTGGAATGGCCATGGACAAGTTAAAAATTGTACCAACGAAAGTTGTCCTCAGGCAATCAATGCTGGCTTAGATATTTTTATGGTGCCAACTAACGCTTGGAAACCCTTATACGAAAATACCATTGCACAAGTGAATAAAGGCGAAATTAGTCAAAGTCGTATTGATGATGCGGTTAGACGAATTCTACGGGTTAAAGTGCGTGCGGGTTTATTTGAAAAAC
>Ga0209395_1006710_pt1 | contig 12338 bp, 8 predicted proteins | sample GOMGulsemesocosm_3_FD_184635 | JGI IMG/M metagenome (GOLD analysis project Ga0209395, IMG submission 184635) | Methane-oxidizing microbial communities from mesocosms in the Gulf of Mexico - GOM9D Gulf of Mexico (SPAdes) (version 2) | ecosystem: Environmental > Aquatic > Marine > Cold seeps... | reverse complement strand
ATTCTTCTATGGCATTAATGTCACTGAAAGTTTGGGAGCTAGTTAATCTAGCAGGCCCTATGGTATTTATCATATTCGCTCAAACTATCGTATTAATGCTATTTGCTTACTTTGTCACTTTTAGAATTATGGGTAAAAACTATAATGCTGCAATTATGGCAGGCGGGCATTGTGGTTTTGGTTTAGGTGCAACTCCTACAGCCGTTGCTAATATGGAAGCGTTAGTTGCACGTCATGGCCCTTCCCCACAGGCATTTTTAGTTGTGCCATTAGTAGGTGCTTTCTTTATAGATATCACTAACGCATTAGTTATTCAGTTTTATTTAAGTCTACCTTTTGTAACTCCTTAAGTACTTATTAAAAGTACAATCTTGAGCCAAGTCTGAAATATGTCTTGGCTTTTTTCATGTCTTTTTGACCTTCCCATAGACCGTTCCTATAACCTAAACGAATACTCTCCTTAATTTAAACTATTAGTTCATCTGAAATTGTTGTGCTTTTATTAAACACCAAATTAACAGGAGAACAAAATGACAATAAAAAACATAAAAAATCAGTCATATAGCCTATTTGTTATTGCTATGCTGGCAAGCCCTACTTTTGCCAATACTGATGAATTAATAAACTTCGCAAAAGGAACTATTCCAATACTGATTACTGCTCCTCATGGCGGTAGCGAGCAACCAGTAGGCGTTGACCCAAGAATTGGCACTGATATGGATGGTAATACCGTCGAAAGTTTTAACATAGTAAAAGACAGTTGGACTAAAGACATAGCTGAAGATATTCATACAAAATACCAAGAAAAATATGGTGGTATTCCCTATATTGTTACTGCAAAGTTTCATCGAAAATATATAGATGCAAACCGACCTGTACATCAAGCTTTTGAGTCTGAATCTGCTCGTATTCATTATGATAATTACCACAGCAAAATTACTGAGTATATAAAAGATATAAAGCAAAAGTTTGGTCAAGGTATATTGTTAGACATTCATGGGCAAGCACAAAAACCTAATGAAATTATACGTGGTACTAGAAATGGTATTTCTGTGCACAATTTAGTTTCTAGCTATGGTTGGGATGCCATTGTAGGTAATAATGGTTTTTTTGGCTTGCTAGAAGATCAAGGTTTTACAGTTGAACCGAGCAATCAAAATATACCAACAAGTACACTACCTACTCCTGAAGGCAGTTTAAGTGGGGGCACAACAGTTAAGTTTAATGGTAGCCATAATCTATTAGGACTTGATGCAATTCAATTTGAAATTGGTAGTGATATTCGTTTCTCAGAAAGTTTACGAAACACCTTTACAGATAATATGTCCGATAATATAAACACTTTCATGTCTTATCACTATTGTGATAGTAATATCGTAAATTTTCCTTGTTCGCCTAAAACTGTTGTTATTGATGATGACTACAAAGGATATCAAGAGTCTAATGAATGGAAATCATCAAGCGCGGTAGATAACTACCCGCAACAAGGATTAAGTAAATCACGTTATACGAATCAAGAAGGCGAAAATGTTAGTTGGCAAACAAGTGCAACTCAAACAGGGAAATATCATGTATATGCTTGGTGGACAAATTTAAAATCCAGTGGTGCTTCTTATAATCGAGACGGTTCAGCAGATTATCATATTCAATCAGGTGATAATGAAAGCTTAATTACCAAAGATCAAAATAATACTGCGGGTCAATGGGTATTGTTAGATACAATTAATGCAGCACAAAACGAAATAATTAAAGTAAGTTTGACACGCAAAAATGATGGTGATGAAGGCTCTGCAACCGTTGCAGATGCAATGGCTTTTGTTTGGGGTGGTATTTAGCTTTAGAACCAGAGCCCATATGTTGAATTGTGGGCTTTTTAAATTTATATTCATATCCCTTATACAATTACAATATTGATAAAATAAAAAAACATTGTTAGCCTAGTTAAAATATAAGTAAGTTAAAGGAGCAACTTATCAATTTACATGAGCTACCATTTGCAAAGATAATTCTAATCAATGAATCCATTGCTGAAGTTATCATTAATGAAAATATTGAAATGACATTAGAGATGGTTGAACAATACCATGCATTTTTGCTCTCTCATCTAGTCAGCCCTTTTTCTTTACTTATCAACAAAATTAATTCTTATACATATAGCTTTGATGCTCAGGTAAACCTGGCCACATTAAAAGAAATTAACGCGATGGCCGTAGTTGCATATACACGCAGATCAGAAATAAGCACAGAATACTTAAAATCTACAGTACCGCGTAAAATAAGCTGGAATTTAAATATTTATAATAACCGAGAAGATGCTTTAAACTGGTTACAGCTTCAACAAAACAATGAAAAATAAACGAGGCTATTTAAAATAGCTTTAATTCATAATTAGTAACCTATAGAACCCTACCTTAATGACATCAGCAACCGCTGACATTTTTGTGACATCTCTTCTTTTATAATTTCTGAATTATTTAATTACTTATTTTTATTATGACTTCAGTTTTTACGTTTTTTTTATTTATATTATTCCCTTTGTGCTCTGTGATCTATGTTTACAAATTTAGAGGTGAAGCTAGGTTCACCTCTTTTGTAGAATATCTCAGAAAAGGTTGGCCCATTTTTGCGCCTTTGAATATCCTCCTCTATATATGTACAAAACCATTTGCTAGAAAAGCATTTGTAAAAAGTGAGCAGTTTAATAAGTTAGAAACTCTTGAAGAAAACTGGCAAGTAATCGCACAAGAAGCGCAGGCCCTTTTAGATAAAGGTTTTTTTGAGCAAACGACTTCAAAGGAAAATAGCAGCTTTTACGATGTCGGTTTTCGTACATTCTATAAATATGGCTGGAGTAAATTCTACTGCACTTGGTATGGCACAAATCTTAACTCTGCAATGACACATTGCCCAAAAACAGTTGAACTATTAAATAAAATTCCATCTGTAAATGGCGCTATGTTCACATTATTACCTGCGAAATCTAAATTAACACGCCACTTAGACCCCGTCGCATGCTCTTTTAGGTATCATTTAGGGTTAAATACACCTAACAGTGAAGACTGTTTTATTAATGTGGATGGTACTCAGCAATCTTGGAAAGATGGTGAAGCCTTTATTTTTGATGAAACGTGTCTGCACTATGTAGAAAATAATAGCCAAGATATGCGTTTAATCTTAATGTGTGATATTGAGCGCCCAATGAATGTCATTGGAAAATTATTTAATAAAATATATAAGTGTTTAATAAATCAAATGTTGGTACCTAATTTACCTGGTGACCAAGCAGGTATCGTTAATAAATTATTTGCTAAAGTGACTCCTTTTCTAGCAGCATCTAAAGCGTTAAAAAAGCGAAATCCAAAACTATACTATCCATTAAAGTGGTGTTTTAACGCCATATTGTTTATTGCATTTGTTGGATTGTTAGTTTCAATAAGTACCCTACTGCTTTCAATAGTGACAAATTTTTAAAATTCTTGTGCAATTTATGATTTCCTACAATGGTATTTGTGTATATAAATACCATTGACAAAGCTGACATCCATCTGTTTTTCAATTATATATATCCCCTTACATATATCAGTTTACATTTTGGCAAAATCAAAAAACACACCTACACTCAAGTTGTTCAGTTGTGATTATGATATGTAAATCAAAATAAATTGAGACTGTGAATGTTAAATAGAATCCAAAAATCTTTAAGTACAAAAATAGCTGTATTTTCCGTTTTAGCGATGTCATTTGTGCTTATTTTAGGCATGGGGACAAGTACATATTTCTACAATGATATGAATAAAAGCACACAATTAAAAATTTCATCTACATTAAATGATTCCGCACATAAACAAATATCAAATGTATCAAGTACAATTAAATTTAACATAGAATTATTGCTAAAGCCTGTTATTAACAACCTCGCGGTGATCCGTTCAAATATTGAGTTATCCGGCCAACAACAAGTTAATCCTGATTTTATTGTTAAGCAGTTTGATGCAACGATGCAGCCACAAGAAAAAGATGTTTTTTCAGGATATTTTGTATTTGAACAAAATACCTGGCCAGATGATGTACCTATAGAGCTCACAAAAGCATTTAATAAAAATGGAAATTTAGCGCCTTTCTTTTTTCCTGATGGTAAGGATGGCTTTGATTATGTTGCAATGGAATCTTTTTCTAATAGTAAAATAAACTCTAATGGCGAAAGAACCGATGATTGGCATTTAAAACCTTTCGAAACTGGAAAGTTATTTTTTATGGAGCCTTATTATTATGATGTGCCTGGCCGTGGTAAAGAACTCATAACAACAATCAGTGATGTTATAAAAGTTAATGGGACTAACATTGGCAGTATTGGCTTTGATTTATCGTTAATTCGTATTCAAAAATTAGCTGAAAATATGGATCAATCTTTATATCAAGGCGCTGGCAGGATCATAGTTGGCTCATGGCAAGGCATTATTTTAGCTGACAGTGATAATGAGAATAATGTTGGTAAACGAATTTCAGAAATTCCTAACACCATAAACTGGCAGCAAGCAAAAGAAGCAGTCAATAATCAAAAGCTTATAAATGTAAATAACAGATCTAATGCTTTCTCTCTAATTGAGACTACAACGGAAAATCCATGGATTGCTAACATTTCAGTGCCTACTTCTGTTTTAAATAAAGATAAAATCGAATTTAGTGATTGGGTAAATCAAAAGTCGAATAAAGCCCTAACTATCGGTTTATTAGCAGGCATCACTGCTTTAGTGCTAGGTTGCTTTGCTATGATCGTTATTTCAAAAAATATTACCGGTACACTTTATATTTTAATTGGCCGACTAAAAGATATCGCTCATGGAGAGGGAGATTTAACTCAACGAATTTCAGTTTCAAGTCAAGATCAAACAGGTAGATTAGCTGGACTCATCAATCATTTCATTGATAAATTACAAACAATGATCACTGATATTTCAGTCATTACAACTGAAGTAGATAATAACTCAGTAAAGGGAAGGGAAAAATCTCATGAAGCAAGTACCAGACTTGATAGACAAACTGCAGAACTAAACTCATTAACAGTTGCAGCTCATGAAATGTCAACAACAGCAACGGAAGTTGCAAACTCTGCATTACAAGCATCAAATGCAGTGCAAAAAGCACAAGATGATTGTTTAAGTGGAGTAGAACTCGCAACATCAACAACCCAGTTTATAGAAGGGCTATATGAATCATTATCTGAAGCTGAAATTAAAACCAATTCACTATCAGAGTCGGCTTCTAATATTGAATCTATTTTGTCTGTAATTGGGGGAATTGCCGAACAAACAAACCTTTTAGCACTTAACGCAGCAATAGAAGCTGCAAGAGCTGGGGAGCAAGGACGAGGTTTTGCTGTTGTAGCTGATGAGGTCAGAACCTTAGCTGGACGAACTCAAAAATCAACAGAAGAGATTAGGAAGATGATAGAACTGCTAACAGGAAATACAAAAGGGGTTGTTAGTATGATGGCTGATAGCTTAGAGAAAGTATCAAGTTGTGTCGGCTCAGCAAGAAGCGCTGAAGACGCATTTAAGGGGATAAATAGTTCAATCGATGTTATAAATATGCAAAATACTCAAATGGCTTCCGCAGCAGAAGAGCAATCGAGAGTAAATGAGGAAATTAATCGTACCTTAACGATTATTTCAGACATGTCTAATGAAGCTAATGGTATTGTGCAGAATACGGCTTCTTTGAGTGATGAACTTAATGACAATGTTTCTGCTCTTCGTACTCAGCTTAACAAGTTTAAGATTTAGTCAAAATTAAACACAGAAGATAAATTAATGAGAAATAAATTATTACTTGTCACAATATTGATAACTTCCTTGTTTAGCTTTGCTCAACCTGAAAATAACAAAATTAAGATAATTACTAACAACTGGTCATCACAGGTAGTTGTTTCACACATCTTAGGTGATATTTATAAAAGCCAAGGTTTAGAGGTTGAATATGTCACTTACCCTACTGATGGCCAGTGGTATATTTTAAAACATAATATTGCGCATGTTCAGGTCGAAGTATGGCAAGGTACAATGGCAGATAAATATACGCAATTGACAACTCAAGGCAAGTTAATTGATGCCGGTACTTATGACGTTATTACGCGTGAAGAATGGTGGTATCCTGAATATGTAGAGCAATTGTGTCCAGGTCTACCCGACTGGAAGTCGCTAAATGCTTGTTCAGCCCTTTTTTCTCAAAAAAACAGTTTAAATAAGGGGATATATTATGGCGGACCTTGGGAAAAACCAGATAAAGCACGAGTGCGCGCATTAAGTTTAAATTTCAAAGTTATTAATACCAATACGGCAGAAAACTTATGGGAGAAATTAGAAAGCGCATATAAAAACAAGCAGCCAATTGTTTTATTCAATTGGACGCCAAACTGGGTCGGTGCAATATATAAAGGAAAGTTTATTGAATTTCCTGAACATCAAATCGAATGCGAAACGTTACCAAGCTGGGGCATAAATCCAGATTATTTATTTGATTGTGGAAACCCTAAATCTGGTTGGTTAAAAAAAGTATCTTCAACTGAATTCCCTGGAAAATGGCCCTGTGCTTTTGATATCCTAAAAAATATGAATTTTAACAATTACGAACTTGAACAAATCGCTGCATTAGTTGATATAAAAAACATGCAATATAACAATGCAGCAAAACTCTGGATAGATGAAAATAAAAGCAAATGGAAAAAGTGGATTCCCGCTAAATGCCTGATACATTAACTAGCAATATACTACCGACTTATCAGTTACCTAGCCTATTTATTTCGTAAGATAATTACGAAAAATATAAATACAAACTTACAAATGAATTTACATGTTTTTACAAGTTTTTGATATTATTACCCCAATTGTGCTTTCAAGGTGAATAAAATGAATCAAAAATGGATAAAAGGCCTATTACCTGTTGTTGTTTTAGCGACATGTATTGGTAGTTTTGTAACAATTAATGCAATAGCCAAAGATACTGAAGAAAAAAAAGCAGTAGATAGCCGCCCTACTGTTAAAGTTGAGAATATAACAGCAGGTGATCATCAAATTATTATTACTAGCTATGGTGAAGTCGCACCTTTAGAAAGCACGCAATTATCAGCGCAAGTTCAAGGTGAAGTAATTCAATGGCATCCAAGCTTTATTCCTGGTGGTCTGGTTAATCGTGGTGATATTTTATTTACCATTGAAAAAGATAACTATGAGGCCGACTTACTTCAAGCTCAAGCACAACTCGTTAGTGCAAAAGCCGCATTAATTGAAGAAAATGCAAAACAAGAAGTCGCTATTGATGAAGCGAAACGTTTTCCCAATAAAAAATTCACTGATTTATACCTCAGAAAACCTCAAGTATTAAGTGCACAGGCTGCGGTTAAATCAGCTCAAGCATCCCTTAAGCGTGCCCAACGTAACCTAGCAAAATGTGAAGTTAAAGCACCATATGATGCTCTTGTTATTTCAAAAAATATCGGCCTTGGCCAATTTGTAAATATTGGCTCTGCTGTTGCTGTACTTAATAACGTCGAGTCAGCTGAAGTATTGATACCAATCGCTGGTTTTGATAGTGCGTTTTTGCCAAAAAATTTAAATGGCTTACACGCTACAGTGAGTCAAAAAGGGCTTAATGCTTTTAAACGAGATGCAATTGTCTCTCGCGATTTAGGTGTAGTAGATAGTGATACACGTATGAGTAACTTAGTGGTTAGAATTCAAGACCCTTACGGTTTAGATACTAATTTACCAGTGATTAAATTTGGTAGCTATGTAGAAGTTAATTTTGCAGGACAAACACTACAACAAATTTATAAATTGCCTCAAGAACTTGTTAATAACCGCACTGTTTGGGTTGTGGATGCTCAAGATAAGTTAGAAGCCAAACAAGTGCAAGTAATTAGAGAAGAAGGTGAATTCTTTTTAGTTAATCAAGGCTTAAACAATCAAGATAAATTAGTTGTTACCTTACCTGAATACCCGCAAAAAGGGATGCAGGTAAATATCGCTAATTCTGATGTTTTAGCGACTGAAAAATTGTAGTAAAAGGAATTTATTAATATGACACAGCAAAAACAAACAGGGATCATAGCTTACTTTGCTAATAATCCCGTCGCCGCTAATTTAATGATGGGTTTTATCATTATTATGGGCATATTGAGTTATTTTACGATTCAAAGGCAGATGTTCCCAAATGTTGAAATTAATTACATCAATATTGATGCATCATACCCTGGTGCCTCACCTCAAGAAATCGAAGAAAGCATTTTAATTAAAATTGAAGAATCCATTAAAGATGTGACAGAGATTAAACGTGGTGTATCTCGCTCGTTCAGAAATAGCGGTAGCGTACAACTGGAGATAGACCCTGATAAAGAGTTATCTGATGTTTTAGATAAAATTAAACTCAGAGTTGATGGTATACCGACTTTTCCAGCTGGAATGGAGCCCGTCACAATTTATCAAGCTGAGTTTCAACAAGATGTCATTGAGATGTCTCTAGTAGGTGATTTACCTTTAACACAGCTAAAACCAATCGCACAGCAAATTGAAGATGAATTATTACAACTTCAAAACGTATCTTTAGTTAATTTAGATGTGCCTGAAGATGAAATAGCGATTGAAATTCTGCCTGAAAATCTGCGTAAATATAACTTATCGTTAAGTGATGTCAGCAATGCTATTGCGAGACATTCAGCCAATTTCTCTGCAGGTCAGTTACGTACAGATGCTGGTTTTATTTCTGTTAGAATCGAAAATCAATATTACAATGGTGAGGAATTTCGACAAATACCCGTTAAAGTAGGTAAAAATGGTGCAAAAGTCTTATTACAAGATATCGCTGTTATTAAAGACGGCTTCACTGAAGGTGAACGTTACTTTAAATACTCTGGTCGTAATGCCATGTTTATGTCGGTAAAAGCGACTAAAGATCAAAATATGATCCCAGTTGCAGAATCGGTTAAAGCTTTTATTGAACAAAGAAACAAAACATTACCACCCGGCCTAGAACTTAAAACCTTAGTTGATATGACTTATTACCTAAATGCGCGTTTAGATATGATGTTAAAAAACTTGCTGCAAGGTTCTATCATGGTAGCTCTCATGCTTACGTTGTTTTTACGCTTTAAGTTGGCTATGTGGGTGATGCTCGGTTTACCTGTGTGTTTCTTAGGTGCTGTTATGATGATGCCGATATTAGGTGTGAGCGTTAATATTATCTCTTTATTTGCTTTCATTATGGTACTGGGTATTGTAGTTGATGATGCAATTGTCATAGGTGAAAGTGCCTATAGTGAGATCGAAAAATCTGGTGGTGGTGTTGAAAACGTTGTTAAAGGCGCGAAAAAAGTAGCTACACCAGCAACCTTTGGTGTACTGACAACTATGGCTGTATTTGCGCCATTTACTTTATCAAGCGGTCCTGAAAGTGCTTTCTTTTATGGTATCGCGGTTGTTGTGATTTTATGTTTAGCATTTAGTTTAATTGAATCTAAACTTATATTACCTGCACATTTAGCACACTCTACATTTAAACCTATTCCTGAAAATAGCTGGAGAGCAAAGTTTAATAAACGTTTTATGGGTTTTGTAAATGGCCCTTATAGGCGTTCAATTAAAAAAGCAATTGAATGGCGCTGGCTTGTTTTATCTTCATTTATTGGTTTATTGATAATTAGTTTTGCGTTGATTTCCTCTAATTTAGTACGTACTGTACCAAACCCTAAAGTGCCTCATGACTTTCCAAGTATACAGATTGAAATGAATGATAATATAGCTGATCAGCAAACGATTGAAGCTTTAAAAACAATCGAAGCAATTGTCTGGCAAGTTGAAGAGCAAACTAAATCTGAATTTGGTCAAGGCATGATAAAGGACATTCTTGCTTTTAATCAAAATAGAACTAAAGCACGTATGGTCATTCCTTTAGTTGATGAAGATCTGAGACCTTTTAGTACCTTTGAATTATCACGTAGATGGCGTGAACTTCTACCTAAAATCCCAGGTTTAAAATCAATTACAATTCAAGATGATGTGAATGGTTCAGGTGGTGATGGAGAGTTTGGTTACCTATTATATGGTCCGGATGTTGAAACTTTAAATAAAGCCGGCCTTCAATTTATTGCGATGTTACAACAAGAAAAAGGCCTGTTTGATATCAGTTCAACGATAGATCCTGCAAGTAAAGAGGTGCAATTAAGCTTATTGCCTGTTGCTTATGATTTAGGACTAGATCTCGCAACTATCGCAAATCAAGTTGGTGCCAGTTTTTATGGTGGTGAAGCACAACGCGTGATCCGCAACGGTGAAGAAGTTCGTGTAATGGTACGCTATCCTAAGCTCACCCGTGAAGCTTTTGCTTCTCTGAAATATACAGTGATCACAACTAAAAATGGTAAAGAAGTCATGCTAGGCGATGTTGTTGCTTTGTCTGAAAAACCGGGTATAAGTTATATACGCCGTGAAGGTGGTTACCGTACTGTTTATATATATGGTGCAATAGATGAAGAAACAGTTGAACCAAATGAAGTAGTAAAAAGCATAGATGATAAACTGCTACCTGAACTTAAAAAGTTATTCCCGACAGTTAAAACTGAGCTAGGAGGCTCTATTGAAGAGCAGCAGGCACAACAAAATGAGCAGATTTTGTTTTTTGTTGCAGGTATGATCATTGTTTATATCTTGCTTGCTGTACCACTTCAAAGTTATACGCAACCACTTATTATTATGTCAGTTATTCCATTTAGTTTAACAGGTGCAATTTGGGGGCATTTCTTTTTTGGATTAGATTTAAGCATGATGTCTTTCTTTGGCATCATAGCTGCCGCAGGCGTAGTAATAAATGATAGCTTAGTAATGACGGATTATATAAATCAAGCGCGTAAAGCGGGTTCATCAATTCGTGATGCTGTATTAGAAGCTGGTTGTGCAAGATTTAGAGCGATTACCTTAACTTCAATTACAACATTTGTTGGTGTATTACCAATTATGTTCGAAACTAGCTTACAAGCACGATTTGTTATCCCTATGGCTGTGGCACTTGGTTTTGCTGTGATGTTTGCGACTGTGATCACACTTGTATTAGTGCCTTGTCTATACATTATAGGTCAAGATGTTCGTACACCAATCAGAGCGTTAAAACGTAAATTAGCAGCACGCAAGAATAAAGCGATAACTGCTGAAGCTTAAAATTGACATCTACATCTAAAATGCCGTCATCTTATATGACGGCATTTTATTATTTCATTATTACTTTTTAATGTGATGAAGAAATTTAAATGATTCCATAAAGTCATTTACATCATCAGTATTTGAATCTGTATTTTTATAATGGCAATTTAGGTTATAAATAGTATCTGAATACTGAAATACACGACTTGAAATTTTCTTTTGATTGTTAGCGGTAATATAAATCTCATATCCTTTTACGTCACCTTTAAAAATAATCCCGCTATGATCTAACTCTCCATCAAACTCTTCCATTAATCTATCTTCAATAGGTTGAATTACATCATCAATACTGCCCATTTTCTGCTTGTTTTTTGCACTTGAATAATCGGATATAACCAAGCCACATGTTAATTCATCATGTTCAACACGATAGGTCATCACTTTAGAACCCCCCAATTTTGGAGATTTAACTTTTTTTCTATTAATTTTTGGTTCACCAGGGAATTTAACTTTAAAATTATATTCATTTGAAGAAAAATCATAACCTACATTTGCGATGTAATATTTATAAGCGCTTAGAGCTATCACGGCTAATACGATGTATTTAATCATTAAATTACCTTTATTTCATCGAGAAATATTTACAATTACCTATTATTAAAACAAAATACTGACAAATAATTACCATTAACCTAATAGAAAAAAATCAACATGAAACCACATTTTATAAAATTATTTTTCATACTTACCTTAAGTATAATCAATGTTAAAGCATTCGCTATGTCACCAGTGAGTCAATTAAAAGCTGTTATTGTTACTCCTTTCTCTTATGAAAATGATAAGAACATCGCCGATAATATTGAAAATGAAATAGAAGTAGAAACTCTGATCCCGCAGTTATTCTTTGAATATACAAATAAATTAAATTCATTTAAAAGCCTCTCTTTAGAAACTGACCCTAAAACAGACAAATATGATATATATATCAAAGGTAAAGTTCTGGATGTTAAAGGCGGTAATGGTGCAGCACGTTACTTCTCTTTTGGTGCAAGTGGCAGAGCTTTATTAGTTGTAGAACTACAAGTATTTGATAGTAAAGATACCTTACTTTATGAGGGTTTTGCGGTTCAAAATGGTGGTGCAGGCGGAGGT
>Ga0209395_1006706_pt1 | contig 12347 bp, 10 predicted proteins | sample GOMGulsemesocosm_3_FD_184635 | JGI IMG/M metagenome (GOLD analysis project Ga0209395, IMG submission 184635) | Methane-oxidizing microbial communities from mesocosms in the Gulf of Mexico - GOM9D Gulf of Mexico (SPAdes) (version 2) | ecosystem: Environmental > Aquatic > Marine > Cold seeps... | reverse complement strand
ATAATAATTTTCTCACCTAAAGAAGCACCACAGATTTGAAATATCCCCTGAGTTGTGTTGATTCGGCTAATTGTAAAGCGGGTCATTTCTTGCTTTTCACTAAATAACGCTGTTTAAAAATCGCATTAGGTTGATTCATTGCTTGAATGGTTTGGTAAGAAAGTGTTGGGTTTTGCAGTTCAATCACATAACGTTTTTTAAGGTTTAAGTCTTCTATTTGAGCTTGATAATAGTATTCAAAAAGTTTTTGTGAAGTGCCATTTTCTATTAGCTTGGTTAAACCTAGCTCTAAGCGTGCAACCAGTTCAGGATTGTTTTTATTAACAAAAAAGAATAATGGGAAGGGATAATGTAGCACTATCTCTTTTTCAATCACTAAACCAAGGTCTCGGTGGGTGCGTTGCTCATAATAAATTTCATTAGCACCACGCGCAAAACAATCGAAACGCTGTTTCGCTAACTGCTGGAAGAGCAGTTCATATTTGTAAGAGGTTTTGACGGTTAAGCCATTGTAGTTTAAGACAGAGGTGTCAGGCCAGTTTTGATGTTGACCAATGCTAAGATCACTTGCTAGCCATTGTTCTTTATTAGTTACCTGCGAAAATTTACTTTGCTCTCCCTCATTAATCAGACATAAACGATAACCTAATAAACCTTGAATAAGTGGGATCCTAATTGCTATTGCTTGCTGTTCTCGCTCTGCTGTTGGCGCAAAATGGGCTAAGTCTAAGCGTGAATCTTTATATTTGGATAATTCACGTAATGCACGCCCTTGTTCCATTTTTTTAGAGGTAATTAATTGATATTCGCCATACTCTTGCTTGGTTATTTCCAATGCACGGTAAAGCGTATCCATGATAATTTCGGTGGGATCGTTAACTGTGTGTTCCCAAACAGTTATCTGTGTGGTTGCAAAGAGTTGAGGCGGAAAGAATAAGAGCAAAGCATACAGGTATGCTATTTTTTTTATCTTGCACATATATTCAACATCCATGTTAAAAATTGGGTGTTTAGTTTACTTGTTTTATACTTTCTGTCTGTTTTTTGTACTCTAATTAAGATCTTGCTCATAAAAAAAGGATCACATAATGTGATCCTTTTTAGACTAATTTATCAGATTTGATTAAAGTGCTTTAATCGTCTCGATTTGCTCGTTTAGCTTGTCACAAGTTGTTTGTAATTCAGCTTGTTTGCCACGCTCTTTTGCGATTACCGCCTCCGGTGCATTGCTAACAAAACGTTCGTTACTTAACTTGCCTGAGATTTTGCCTAGCTCTTTATCCGCTTTTTCTAATTGCTTAGATAAACGTGCCAGCTCAGCTTCAACATCAATCAGACCGGCCATTGGAATTAACAGCTCAAGTTCACCAACAAGTGCCGTTGCTGATACAGGCGTTTCTTCGCCCGCTGCGACAATTGTTACTGAGTCTAGTTTTGTTAATGCAGCTAAGAATACTTCGTTTTCAGAGAAACGACGTTGATCTTCACTAGATGCATTTTTAGCAAGTAGGTTAAGCGGTGTTTTCGGGCTGATATCCATCTCACCACGAATATTACGGATGGCAACAATAACCTGCTTAACCCACTCAAGATCTTCAACAGCTTGTTGATCGTTTAAAGATTCATCAACTTCAGGGAAGGCTTCTAGCATGATGCTTTCGCCACCTAAACCAGTTACACCTTTCACACGCTGCCAAATCTCTTCAGTCATAAATGGCATGATTGGGTGTGCTAAGCGTAATAGTGTTTCAAGTACTGTAATAAGTGTATTACGTGTACCACGTTGCTCAGCCTCGCTACCTTTAAATAATACTGGTTTAGTTAACTCTAGGTACCAACCACAGAACTGACTCCAAGTGAATTCGTAAAGAATATTAGCAGCGATATCAAAACGGTAAGTATCTAATGCTAAACGGTACTCTTTAATAGTGTTTTGCAGTTGACCTTGGATCCAGCGATCCGCAAGACTCAATTGCATTTCGTTACCCGCATCTGCGCCAAAGCCTGATGGGTTTTCTTCTGAGCTCATCAGTACGTAACGGCTGGCATTCCAAAGTTTGTTACAGAAGTTACGGTAACCTTCTAAACGGTTCATATCCCAGTTGATATCGCGACCAGTAGAGGCCATTGCAGCTAGTGTGAAACGCAGTGCATCGGTACCGTGTGCTTCAATACCATTTTCAAACGCTTTACGTGTTTGTTTTTCGATCTTCTTAGCCATCTTAGGTTGCATCATATTGCCACAACGTTTGGTTACTAAGCTTTCTAAATCGATACCGTCGATCATATCTAAAGGATCTAATACATTACCTTTAGATTTGGACATTTTATCGCCATTCTCATCCCGGATTAATCCAGTCATGTAAATGGTTTTAAAGGGCACCTGTGGTTTGCCATTTTCATCTTTCATGAAGTGCATGGTCATCATGATCATACGTGCAACCCAGAAGAAGATGATATCAAAACCCGTTACCAACACATCTGTTGAGTGGAAGGTTTTAAGATCCATTGTTTGCTCAGGCCAACCTAACGTTGAGAAGGTCCATAAACCCGATGAGAACCATGTATCTAATACATCGTCATCTTGTCTTAATACAACAGAGTCATCTAGGTTATTTTCACGACGTACATCAGCTTCGTTATCACCAACGTAAACTTTGCCTGATTCATCGTACCAAGCTGGAATACGATGACCCCACCAAAGTTGACGAGAAATACACCAGTCGTTTACATCAGTCATCCACGAGTTATATAAGTTTTCGTATTGTTGTGGCACAAATTTAATGTCACCGTTGGCAACCGCTTCCGTTGCTGTTTTAGCTAAAGGTGCAACACGTACATACCATTGGTCCGTTAGCATTGGTTCAATGACTACACCACCACGGTCGCCGTAAGGAATAACTAAGTCGTGATCTTTAACTTCGTCTAATAGGCCTAATTTATCTAGCTCAGAAACAACCAGTTTACGTGCATCTTCACGGCTTAAACCTTGGAATTGTTCTGGTAAGTCGGTTGCGTAATCATCGCTCTTTTCGCCGTTAGTATTAAATACTTCAGCTTCATCACGGATTTTTGCATCAAAAGTTAATACGTTGATCATTGGTAGTTTGTTACGTTTACCTACTTCGTAATCGTTAAAGTCATGGGCTGGTGTAATTTTTACACAACCCGTGCCTTTTTCCATATCTGCATGTTCATCAGAAATGATTGGAATGAGACGATTAGTGAATGGCAAAAGAATGTTTTTACCAATGATTGATTGGTAACGTGGATCTTCAGCATTTACCGCAACACCGGTATCACCGAGCATGGTTTCTGGACGTGTTGTTGCAACAACAATGTGGTCTTTACCATCTGCTGTTAATACACCGTCAGCGAGTGGGTAGCGGAAGTGCCACATGAAACCTTTCACATCTTTGTTTTCAACTTCTAAGTCTGAAATCGCAGTGTGTAATTTTGGATCCCAGTTAACTAAACGCTTACCACGGTAGATAAGGTCGTCGTTATATAGGTCTACAAATACTTTTTTAACGGCAGCAGATAAACCATCATCCATTGTGAAACGTTCACGATCCCAATCAACCGAGGTACCTAAACGGCGCATCTGTTTGCAAATTGTGCCGCCAGACTCTTTTTTCCAGTCCCAGATTTTGTCGATGAAAGTTTCACGGCCTAACTCTTTACGTGTTTGGCCTGTTTCAGCAAACAGTTTACGTTCAACAACCATCTGTGTTGCGATACCCGCGTGGTCGGTACCCATCTGCCAAAGTGTATTTTTACCCTGCATACGTTGGTAACGGATAATGGTATCCATAATGGTATCTTGGAAAGCATGACCCATGTGCAAGCTACCGGTGACGTTTGGCGGTGGAATCATTACACAAAAGCTTTCTTTGCTAGTATCGCCGTGAGGTTTGAAATAACCTTTCTCTTCCCACTCTTGGTAGTTTTTTTGCTCGATGGCACTTGGGTTGTATGTCTTTTCCATTACTTATCTTCTGTTTGGTTGTTTGAATTTTGTTTTTCAACGTTCTCGGTTGAAAGCGTGTGGCCTAATTTTTTATAGGCGCTATATCTGTGTCTGGCTGCGATTTTTAATTGTTCGTCACTGGGAACAAAATCAATAATTTGTTGGAAATTATTTGAAAAATCAGGCAAATGTAAACTTAAATTGATCAGTACTGGGCGCGGGTGAGTAGGTGGCATCCAGCTGATTTCAACTGGCGTGCCAAACTTTGGCCCTTCACCAAGCAAGTTATGAGGCACAAAACTGTCGCCATCAAACTGCCATAGGTATTCATCAACCGTAAACGCATCTTGCTGATTGTCGGTGTAGATAAATACCTTTCTATTCTGCTGATAATAAAATGCAGCCAGCGAACACGCCTGCACAAAATGCGCAGGTAATGTATCAGTGCCACTTTCAGCAAGAATATAAAACGTCACTTGGCTCATATTTGATTATTCGCTATCACTATTTTCGCTGCGATTAATTAAGAACTGCGTAAGCAGTGGTACAGGTCGGCCCGTTGAACCTTTATTAGCACCTGCTGGACGCCAAGCTGTACCTGCCACATCTAAATGTGCCCAGTTATATTTTTTAGTGAAACGCGAAAGGAAACAAGCTGCTGTAATTGTGCCTGCAGGACGACCACCAATGTTCGCCATATCAGCAAAAGGGCTATCAAGTAACTTCTGGAATTCATCGTCCATTGGCAACTGCCATGCTTTATCACTTGACTGGTTTGAAGCGTTTAATAACTCGTGTGCTAAGCCTTTATGCGGGCTTAACATTGCACAGATATTATGGCCCAGTGCCATGATGCAAGCCCCGGTTAAAGTTGCGATATCAACAACACACTCAGGCTCAAAACGTTCAACATAAGTTAATACGTCACATAATACTAAACGGCCTTCTGCATCGGTATTTAATACCTCAACCGTTTGACCTGACATGGTCTTCAAAATATCACCTGGACGATAAGCATTACTCGATGGCATGTTTTCTGCGCCCGCTAAAATACCGATAACATTAATCGGTAAGTCTAGTTTTGCTAACGCTTTCATGGTGCCGTAAACAGAAGCTGCGCCACCCATGTCGTATTTCATCTCATCCATGCCTGCGCCTGGTTTTAGTGAGATACCACCAGAGTCAAAGGTTAGCCCTTTACCCACTAATACAATTGGTTTTTGACCTGGCTCACCACCGTTGTAATGCATCAGTGACATATAAGCTGGATTATCAGAGCCACGGGCAACCGCTAAATAGCTATCCATTTTTAGCTCTGTCATCTGTGCTGTATCGATGATCTCTGTTGTCACTTTATCAAAACGTTCAGCCAATGCTTGTGCTTGCTCTGCTAAATAAAGTGGCGTACAGATATTCGGTGGCATGTTTGCTAAGTCTTTACAAACTTTAGCACCTGATGCCACGGCAATCGCATGTTGCAAAGCAAGCTCTGCACGTGGCAACTCTTTTCGGCTAGGTACGTTAAAAGTTAATTTACGTAGTGGACGACGGGTATTGTCTTTGTTAGTTTTGAACTGATCAAAGCTATATAACGAGTCCTGTGCAGCTTCCACTGCTTGGCGCACTGCCCAGTAACTATCGCGGCCTTTAATATGTAACTCAGAAAGGAAACAGATTGCTTCTAATGAACCTGTGTCATTTAAAGTCGCAATCGTTTTAGTAATAATCTGTTTGTATTGCGTTTCTGTTAAATCACGCTCTTTACCACAACCGACTAATAAAACACGTTCGCTTGGTACGTTAGGTACATGATGTAAAAAGAGCACTTGGCCAACTTTACCTTCAATATCACCACGGCGAAGTAATGAAGTTAAATATCCCTCACTAATATCATCAAGCAATTCTGCCGCGTGTGATAAACGACGAGGTTCGAAGACACCAACAACAATGCATGCACTGCGTTGTTTTTCTGGACTACCACTTTTAACAAGAAATTCCATATATACCCTTAATGCGCTGATTTTATCTATATTAATGATGCTATTATTGTGAAAATGCAGTTATTATAGATGGTTGTGGATTCTAAACTGTCGAAAATAGCAATTTTACCGTAATTACTTGCTTAATCCACCATTTTAATAACTCTAATTTCAGACTGGAGAACCGGGTGATACTTCTTCGTTACCTCATGCTAGAAACATTCAAAAGCCAAGTAGGTATTCTATTTGTTCTGCTACTCATATTTGTTAGCCAAAAGTTTATTGCCATTCTTGCAAAAGCAATTAATGGTGTTATTCCCCCAGATCTTGTTTTAACCCTTCTTTATCTTAATTTACCAACACTTGGCACATTAATGTTGCCAATTAGTTTCTATTTAGCGGTGTTGTTTGCCCATGGACGCTTGCATGGTGAAAGCGAAATGGTGGCGATGACCTCATGCGGCTATAGCCCCAACAAAGTATTAAAAGCGACCTTAGTGCTATCGCTACTTACCTTTTCATTTGCTGCCTTTAATAGTTTATATCTGGCTCCTTTTTCTGAAGACAAAGTGATCAGTGTGATTGAAAATGCAGAGTCCGATGCCGGTACTGCAACACTCATTGAAGGGCGTTTCCATCAAACTTCCGATAAAGGTGGTGTGGTCTATGTTGAAAAATATAAAGGTGATCAGCAACTAGAGCGTGTATTTGCGGCTCATTGGCCAAAAGAGAAAAATAAGGCCCCCTCTGTTATTACTTCACTAACGGGCAGTGTAGAAAATAAACAAGATGGCACATGGTTAACGTTACATAATGGACAACGCTATGCAGGCATAGTAGGCCAAGCAAAATTTGATAATAGTGAATTTGAGCGCTTTGAGGTACATATCGCCAACCGTGAAGTGCAAGAGAAAAAACGTGGTGTTGAAGCTTTACCTACCGCACAACTTTTTGGTGTCAAAGATCCTAATTATCAAGCTGAGTTACACTGGCGCTTTGCAATTCCGATCTCTATTTTAATGGTTACCTTTATGGCTGTGCCTATGGCTAAAGTAAACCCTCGTCAAGGTCGCTATGCAAAACTCCTGCCTGCATTGGCCTTGTATTTAACATTTTTCCTGCTGCTCAGCACCTCAAGAAGTTTAATTGAGGAAGGGGCTATCCCCGCAATATCCATGTGGGCAGTACAATTACTGTTCTTAATTTTTGGTATTATTTTGCATCTGCAAGCATTGGGTAAGTTTTCATTCCCTAAAAAATTAAAGAAAAGTGTAAAGGTAGAATCGTAATATGATGGGAATTATAGATCGTTACATAGGTAAAACGATTTTTGCTGCTACGTTTTTAAGCTTATTTGTTTTAATTGGTTTAAGTAGCATTATTAAGTTTGTAGAGCAGATGAAAAATGTCGGCCAAGGTACTTATGATGTTTGGGCTGCTGGCTATTTTGTACTGCTTAAAATGCCTGTTGAAATTGCTGTTTTCTTTCCGATGGCCGCACTTATTGGTGCTTTGATTGGTTTAGGTAGTCTTGCTAGCAGTAGTGAGTTAGTGGTGATGCAAGCTGCGGGGCTTTCAAAGTTACGTATAGCGGGATCTGTATTAAAAACAGCGATCCCGATGGTATTGGCGGTGATGATATTAGGTGAGTTTGTTGCACCAGCAACCGATAAAGAGGCTTATTCAATGCGTGCTCAAGCGCGTAGCGGAGAGCAACACGTCAGTAATAAATATGGTGTGTGGGTAAAAGATGCCGATGCATTTGTCAGTATTGGGCGCATGAACAATCAGGCTGACCTATTTGATGTACAGTTGTACTTTTTTGATAAAGAGATGAAACTGGAGCAAGCCTTATTAGCGAGAAAAGCGGTTTATCAGCAGGGCACCTGGTTATTAACTGAGGTCAGTAAAACACAGTTTTTAGGCGATAAAACAAAAGTATCAAAGGTGGAAGAGTACACTTGGCAAACGGAGTTAACTCCTAAGAAGTTAGAGGTAGTGTTAAGTGATCCTGAAAAGATGTCGATGCGGGATGTTTATGGATATATCAACTACTTAGAAACGAATGAGCAGGATGCAAGCCGTTACTGGTTAACGTTTTGGCGCAAGGCTGTATTACCTTTCACTATTATTGTGATGATGTTGCTATCAGTATCATTCATCTTTGGTGGGTTGCGTACAGTAACAATGGGAACACGTCTGATTTTTGGTATCGCAAGTGGTTTTACTTTTCACGTGTCGGGGGAGTTATTTGGACCTGCCAGTCTGGTATTTGGTTTACCGCCCATATTAGGGGCATTATTACCGAGTTTACTGGTATTGAGTGTGGCGATGTACCTGCTTAAAAGGCAAAGCTAGAAAAAGCTGTCAGTCATTAGCCGGCAGAATTGATAGCTGCCGGCTGAAAGTTATCTATTACTTTTTATCTTCATCCATAAAACCCATGCCTTTAAATCCTTTCCAGCTGCTAAGTTCTTTGGTTAATACAATCACTTCACACTCAGCCCATAGGTCTTGAAATGCGTTACGATTTTTAAATAGTGCTAAAATATTCCCTAAGCCAAATGCAGATGTTGCCATGCGAATGAGTGCTTGAGTTAAACTAATACCGCTACCATCACTGTTTTGCACACGTAAACGCCATGCTTTCATGCCAATAGTTTGACCGCCTTTAGTCCAAAAATAAGCATAAAATCCAACGGTAACAAAACCTAAGTAAGCAACAAAAATGTCACTTTGACCGAGGTAATCGGCAATATCTTTATAAGCAGAAAGGTTTATTAACCCCATGTTATTGCTGATAATGACGATCAATATTGCAAAAATAACCGCAAGCATCAAAACGGCTGCCAATGCAAATAGGTCATAAAGGTAAGCGCCTAAACGTTTAAATAGATTTGCTCTAGGACAAGTTTGATATTGCTCTTGTAGAGTCAGTTTCGCTGTTTTTTTCTGGTTGCGCTTAGCCATGATGGTTCCTCTAAAAATTGAAGCAAACAGTGTATCACTTTGTAGGCAAATGGTAAGTGGTGATTAACGGTTGCTTTTTGAGCGGTTAGCCAAGACATAATGAATAATGCTTGTTTGTGTTTCTTTGATGGGTATAATCAAACGCACTAATTAGTCAGCTAGTTTATTCGCTAACTAAATGCCGCTGTGGTGGAATTGGTAGACACGTCGGATTCAAAATCCGATTTCGAAAGAAGTGACGGTTCAAGTCCGTCTAGCGGTACCATATTTTTTTTCTAGTCTAGTCAACTAGTTAAAAGCAATAAAGAAGTCAGTCTGGTTTTGTTTTCCTGATACTCGGTTACGTTTTTGGCGTAATTTGGCGTAAAGGAAATAAAATGGCAACTCTACAAGTCCGTAAGGGCAAAAAATCTACTACTTATCGTGTTGAATTCATGCGCGATGGTAGTCGAATATCCAAATCATTCAAATTAAAAAAAGAAGCTGAAAAATTCCGCGCTTTACTGCTGGTGGATAATGATTTTGCGCACTCTTTAACTAATCACACGTTAACTTCCTTAGCTTTTTCTGATGCTGTAAAACAGTTTTTAGATCAAGGTGTCGGCAAAGATCCAAGTAAACAACAACGATTACTGCATTGGGTATCTCTTTTTGGAGATAAACCCGTTGGTAAAGTAACTCGCCAGCAGATTAAAGCTGAATTGAAGTTGTTATCTCTGGACAAAGCTCCTGCTACCTTAAACCGTTATAAATCTTCAATAGGCTCTTTATACAGCTTCTTACTTAATGAATTCGATATTGATTACAACCCCGTCAAAGGCATCAAGCAATATACAGAAAATAATGCGCGTACCCGTTTTCTGAGTGATGTAGAACTTCCGCGTTTATTTAAAGCGGTAAAGAAGTCGAAATGGGAACAGTTATATCTATTGGTATTGATGGCTATCACCACAGGTGCGAGACGCACTGAGATGACGTCATTAACGTGGAATTGTATTAATTTAAAGACTAAAACAGCGCACCTTCCTCATACTAAGAATGGTGAGCAACGCATATTAACTTTAACCAGTGATGTTATTACTGAGTTGATGAAATACAGAAAAATAGATGGGTTTGTTTTTCCACATCCAAGTGACCCAAAAGCATATTTTAGTAATTTTGATATTCACTGGCAAGGTGCGTTAAGTAAAGCCAATATTTATGATTTTAGGTTTCATGATTTACGGCACACATGCGCTAGTTTATTAGCTATGAACGGGGCTAGCTTGCTTGAAATAGCAGAAGTCTTAGGGCACAAATCGATAACAATGACGCAGAGGTATAGTCACCTTTGCATTGAGCATAAAGCAAACTTAACAGATAGGGTATTCAATGGAATCGTTAATGCGTGATTTGCATTTGTATAATATGCAAACCATCAAAACTAAAAAGGGTAGAGAGGGCGTTATTGTAAAGCCGTTTCAAAAGCTAACTGCTGAGCTTCTTTCTTTTTATACAGAAGAAAGTAAAAAAGAAGCGCGGAACATTAAGTTACTATTGAAAACATCACCTGAGTTATTTAAATCAGATAATGAACTATCAATGTGGAACTCTATTTACCATGAGCTGGATAACTTAGGTATTAGTAAAGACCTGTCGAGAATGTATATGTACGAAGGTTACACTTTGACACTTTACTATTACTTATTAGCTAAGGGGGGAGTTGAGAACAATGCATCCATGGTTGCAGTTGCTTATGCGGTTGAGATCGCTTTGGAAACTGCGTGTTGCGTACTTAATGGGGATGTTACAGGGTTAAAAAATCTTGTTGATGCTTCTTATTTTGGTGGTAAATCTGTAGCCTCTGCTCACTTGCAAGATGATTTTAGGGCTGGAGAATCTCGCACATCTGAGGCATCAAAAAAGCGAATTGAACAGAGAAAGCAACGGGAAAACTTCGCAATTGAAAAAGCTAAGGAGCTAAAAAAAGATAACCCTAAAATGTTTAAAGCAGATATATCTCCTCGAATATGTGGTGAGGTCGGTCGCAGTGCTAGCACTGTATTAGGTTACTTAAAGGGGGTTGATTTGACCCAACCTTAACGAACACATCGAATGTTTTTGTGGAGGGGCAATCTCCATTATATTTACATTAACTTTTTTTAAAATAACGTTTAATTATTTTTCATCTCTATTCCGACTTTTATCTTCTGTAATCCATACTTCCAGAATGCTTAGACAATACATAGAATAAGTTAACTATTGAGGCTTATGCTCGTTCATATCGATAACAGTACGTCCGTTTTTAATGCGTTGTGTATTAACATATTTAAAATACGCGCAGGCCATATTCCGTCGTCTTTATTCTAGTCTGAAGTTTCATTGAAACGCTTTAGCTTGACGTTCAGTCCTGTTAATTTATTTTCCAAGTAAGCCATCTCACTTGAAGCATCTCTAGCTTCAACCGAAAATTCATATCATTAAAGGTGTTACTAACTCGCTTTGGGGCACATAGCGACTTAGAAAATATCACTTTTGTATCCTAAACGAGTGACTAGAAGCACAGGGTCACTTCAGGGCGTTATTGGTCAACCCTATTCCAGCATACCTAATCTATATAGTTAAAGCGTATCTACAATAAAAAATACACCTATACTACAATGTACTGTTTATAAATAAGGGCTATCCCCTTAGCCCGACTAGCTACTATATCTAGTGGTTATCTGTTTTTTTATACATCAGGAGAAACTAGCCGTGCTTGCACATGAGGCTAATAATAATCACACTTCCCCCCACTAAAAGCCTAAGTAATAAGCATAAAGCTACGCATAAAAATTAGTTACACTAAGATAGCTGATTGAGAAAGATCTGCAACTGGGATTAAAAACATCCAGTTATCAATAATTTTAACCAGTAAAACTGAACAATTACCTAGACGGGTTACTATTAAAATATACCTACCACGCAGTAACAGGAGGGGCAACTGCGGATCTCATTAGTTAAGCTTAGTGATAAATGAGAAAATCTATATCTTAGTAGCTCATGTCATACAAACATACCCGTTCCTGTTAACTGCCTTGATAATATTAGAAAATCGGCATGTATGACTAATAAACTGCGTGAGAAGTAGAGCATTTCAAAGGAGAATAGGTCTTCCCAACAAATGATTCAGTTAATAATTGGGATCCCTTACTATTATGGATGCATCTAAAAAATTGAACAACGCTTATAAATAGTTTAAATCGCTCGAAGAACGCCTTAAATATGTAGTTACACGAAGTTATTATAGAGCTAACAAAGTATCATTTCATCGCCCTGTTTTAGATAAATCTAACAAATCCAGGCCTGTTAACATACGACCATCAGCAAAAGTGACCTGCCCAATAAGATAGTTAACATGAGAAAATGCATTTTCAATCGTTATACTGCCTGCCTCTTCATCCTCGACA
>Ga0209395_1006701_pt1 | contig 12351 bp, 9 predicted proteins | sample GOMGulsemesocosm_3_FD_184635 | JGI IMG/M metagenome (GOLD analysis project Ga0209395, IMG submission 184635) | Methane-oxidizing microbial communities from mesocosms in the Gulf of Mexico - GOM9D Gulf of Mexico (SPAdes) (version 2) | ecosystem: Environmental > Aquatic > Marine > Cold seeps... | reverse complement strand
GCGATATGACTAAGGCAAAAGACCGTGAGCATCACCGCCCAATGCGTGATCCCCGCAGCGCGGATAAAGCCTTTAGTCTCACCGATTAATACCATACGCAGTGGCAACAATAAGAAGATGTAGATAGGAATGAAGATGATAAACATGCCATACCAACCCATACTGACCCAATAATATTGCACCGGTATCACTAAATATGCCCAAAAAATAACGCGGCGATCCGACTGCCGAGTCGACACGATAGAAAAGAACTCTTTAAGTGCCAAGAAGCTGATGAAGCCAAAGAATACAATTGCCGTGGTTTGACTAACCGTGAGGCAAACAAACAAGATGATGATCATCCACCACCAAGATTGGATCCGCTGTTTTAGCTCGGTGTGATCCTTGTCCGGATTAGCCTTTTCAAGGAAATAACGTATTGATGAGGCTATTATCAGCAATAAAAATACTGCGGTCATAACGTAGAAAGAGTTTTGCGCAATGCCAAACATAAATAATCTCGCCTAATTTAATAGAAAAATAATCCAAACAAACACAGCACTATCAGCTGTAATATACACAAGCCACATTGCCACTTAAACAAACCGAGACAGCCTTCTAACCGTGATGCTAACGACCGACTATTAACCTTCTTCCCCAATAGCCCCAGTGCCATTAACGATTGATCGAGCTGCTCTAAATATGGTTCGATATTAACAGGGGCATCGTTGAGTAAATTGTTCAATAGTTGTGAATCAAAGCCGACCCTAATGGCCATCCTAAACTGACCTAGCGCTAAACCAAGCACTAGCACCATCGCCGCGATAGACATCATGGTCTGTTCGCCAAAGCCTACTGCCAAAGCGGCGGCACTCAATAACAATGAGAAATTCGCAACGATGCGATATTGCGTTAACAACGCGAGGCAACTTTTAATTTGGGATATAGATGTTTTATCCATTGGCATTCTCGCGGTTTACGCTGCACTGATGCAACTTATGGAGAGTCTTAATCGCGCCCTCTTTTAACACAATACTTGGCCGCGCTTTAGCCACTAATGCCACTGCTTCCTCCACACTAGCACTGTGGTTATACAATAATAGCCAGGCAATAACCGCGCATGAGCTACGCGAATACCCTAAGGCACAGACGACCAATATATCGCCATTATCCCGGCTATTTTCAATCAGACTCGCCGCATCACGTAAGTTGTCTAGCGACGGCGTTAGTAAATCAAGATTTGGAATACTGTGCCAAGTCACCGACGGCGGTAATGCCGGTGCACTAAATTCAGCGGTCATGTCGATAACCGTGACATAGCCGTTATCACTTAAGTCTTGATGCTGGGGGAATCGCCCCAACCACAAACCTTCGACCACACAATCGGCGCGATTAATCTTACGAGTAAAGAGACGCGAATTAACAAACGCGGCAATTAAATAAGGCCATAACAACCATTTAACTGCGACGCTGATTGCACCATGGTCAGATTTTTCAAAACCACGCTGACCAACGAAACCATAGTTCCAGCTCACCAACAACAACGAGACACTCGGCCAAAGCAACCACAGCGCCCACCCTTTAACGAGCAGCGCTATGCCAGCAAAGCATAATGCACCTACGCCATAGTAGCCACAGAGCCGTTGGCGTGTTTCTTTGTTGTTCGCCGTAAACTTAACACCAGACAAGAGCATTGAGCGGCCATCTTTGGGCCACAACCAGACACTAAAGAAGCCAAGTAAAGCTCCCGTTGGCACATCAATAAAGTGATGCTGATAAGTCGTTAATACCGAAATTAAGATCAGGCTACATAACACATGAAACGGCCAGCGTAACAGCGTGCCCAAATAACGCGGGAAATGAAGCCACAAGATAACCAGCAAGGCAATATGCAATGAAGGCGCTTGATTGTAGGGTAAATCAAAATTAGTTAACGCAACGAATAGATCGCCAAATAATCCCGATGTCGGCGGGCGTTCGACGCTAAAATGCAGTGGGAATGCGATAAAACACGCAACCGCAATGACTTGAGTCGTTAACAACATCTTACCCAAGCGATGTAATTGCTGTTTCGTGGCACACACAAAAAGCGATAAGCCATAAAGGAGGTCAATACTCCAATAAGGCAAAATGGTCCATGGTAGAAACGGAATATGACGCTCCCAATCAAACACCAACTGACCAACATGTGGCTGCGAGGCCGCCCATGAATTAGCAAAGTTATAACTGATAAAGAACAACGGCGCTAAGAAACACAACCACAAAAATGCCAACAGCCACGGACGCTTTGTTAAATTATCACTCACCGTTAGCATCCACTCGTACCGCGAGCGACACCGTAAAGATACCAAACTCATCGATGACTTGATCGAGTTTCCTGAAACCAGCTTGCTCCACCAGCTGATCCATCTCTTCCTGACTACGACGTCGCATCACCCACGCCTGACCACTACGGTGACTCGTTAGCGCTCGCGCAATCATCGTTAGTTGTGGGTGCCACGGCTGACCGGTATAAATCAAATAACCACCCGGCGCTATTGCCTCTGCAAAGCCAGCTAGCGATGTATTAATCATTTGATTGTCTGCAAATAGTTCATATAAACCAGACACCACACCCAGGGTGGGAGTTTTCGCTAGCTCTCGATAACTCTCAATCGAAAAAGCATCGGCTTTAATAAACTGAGCAATGTCACCAAGCCCTTTATCAGCAATGAGCTTGCTGCCTTGTTCAACATTAATATCGCTATAGTCGCGTAATAAAATCGAATCAGGGGTCAGCGAGCTATCATCTTGCTGTTCAATGGCGTCCAGAATGTAGCGACCATGTCCCGAAGCAATATCCATGATGTCGACTGTTTTTCCTTGGTCGCGCAATTTTAAAATAGCCACGCGCAATAACTTTTCTAGATTGATTTTTCGTTGCCTGATACCACGCCAACCAATTGAATTGAGATAATGCTTATCAATCATCTCGCCGAGTGGCCCGGTGCTTTGCACTGTATTACGATAAACATAATCAAGCGTGCTACCAGAATCAAAACCGGTGTCAAAACCCAGCTTGACGCCAGCAGATTGCGTCGCCCCAATGCGCAGACTCAGGCGATAACTCGCCCAATACAAGCCTTCTAACGATAACGGCGACAACGGTGTCGCCAGTTTGTCGGATTCAGTACGGGTAAAGCCAATACGGTCCGCCAATTGATGACATTGGCGTGAAAGCGGCTGCGAAAATTGCTGATCGATAAAGCCACGAATTTTATCTAACGCTAATTCGCGCTTAAGTTCACCGAGCGTGTCATGATAGAACCCGTCTAGCACGTGGCGCTCTTTGACTAAGCTCCCTAAATTCTCATAAAACTGATGTTGCGGTTTATGGTGCACCACCCAATCAGCGCCCGAGATTAACAATTGAGTTGGCACCGTAATGGCGGCGGCATCTGCCACAATCCGCTCTGAGGTTTGATACAGTGACAGTAAAATATTCGATGAAATCGCCCGGGTGACCAGGGGATCGGTATCATAAGAGGCAATCCGCTGTGGATCGTGCGTTAAAAACTTCGCTTTAACATAGCTATTGATATAAAAATTACCGGCATACGCTTGCTTTAGTGCTAACGTCGTTCGTGCAAACGGAACATATAATTTGACCTTAAAAGCCGGCGACGCCAGTGTCATGCAACGAATTTTTGGCGCGTAGTCATGAGCCCAAGCAGCCACCAGTACCGCACCAACCGATTGTGCAATTACCGCGATATCTTGCTGCTGAAATCCATAATGCTCACCGATATGGTCGATAAAGGTTTTTACATCATGAACTGAATCCGCCAAGCTCGGGCTAAACCCTCGCTCACCAGGAGACTCACCATGTCCTCGCGCATCCCAAGCAAAGAAAGCATAATCTTGCATTCCTAGTTCTTCAACGATGTGACTAACACGCCCAGAATGTTCATGACCTCGATGAAAAATCACAATTGCGCCCTTTGGCTTGTCACTAATTGCTGGCCAATAGCGATAAAACAAAGGCACTTGATCATGAGTATTAAAGGTGTTTTCTTGTGCGATACGTTGTGATGAAGACATCTGTTCTCTAATCCTTGAGGTTATCGAAGTTGATATTATTTGTTATCGTTGAGTTCGGCCAATCCATTACTGACGCGCTTATAGATAGTGACGCTAATCAATAACGCGAGTATCGGCATTAGCCAAGCCAACCAATGAGGAAGCTCACCGCTTATAGCAAGCCACAAACCCAAGGCACCGAAGATTAAAGCGCGATCACTCTTTCCTAATGGTCCATCATAGCGCCGCGAAGCACCAAGTGTTGCCCCTTGCATACCAGCAAACTCACTGAGTGTTGCCAGAAAAATAACAACAATCACCCAACCCGCATTAAAGGGGCTAACGAAGACAAAAGGGATAAATAGCGCGGCATCTGCGACAACATCACTTAGCTCATTTAAGTAGGCGCCTAGATCACTTTTTTGATTAAATTCACGCGCCAGCATGCCATCAATGGCATTAAGCGCCATTCTTAGGAACATCCACACAGGAAGCAGCGCAAATAACAGGATAGATTCGGGATTTAACAACAGAACAACACCAAGTGCGACTGATACTAACGCGGCAACAACCGTGACTTGATTGGCAGTGATGCCACCAGCGGCGAGCCATTTAGTTAACGGACGCAACAATGCTTGGAATTTGGGTTTAATGGTATAGAGGGTAAGCAATGTGTTCGTCCTTGAAACACGTTCTTGGGCTAGAAGAGCGTTTACAGTTTAGCAATGGGACTAAATATAGCAGCTAAATGACTAAACATAATAGATTTTTAAATACTAAAGGCCAATTAATCCACAACTTAGAAAGATTTATTGGCCCTAGACCAAGCTTAGCCTTTTTCGTACGCTGCCGCCCGCTGAACATCTCGAGTACGGCACTCTTCTGCCGCCATTGGCTTGACTGGCTCACGGAGATATTTTTCGATATCGACGCTATCAATTTGTTTTTTGTCCAAGTACTTATTGGCATATTCTAAATAAATACCACTGGTGAGTAGCAATTCAAAGATATCAATATCAACATGCCTATCAAGTGCCATCTTATGCAAGATATCAATCGCCACACTCACAGGTTTTGCTTTTTTATACGGACGATCATCAGCCGTTAACGCTTCAAATATATCGGCGACCACCATCACACGCTCTGGTACCGACAGTTGTTCAGCACTTAGCTTACGAGGATAACCGGTGCCTTTTAACGTTTCATGGTGGGTTGACGCATACCGTGGCACACGCGATAATTCAGGTGGCAAAGGTAACGCCTCGAGCATTTTTATGGTGCTAATAATATGCTCATTGATGATAAATCGATCTTCTGCGGTGAGCGTCCCTCTACCTATCGACAGATTATATAATTCTCCACGATTACTTTCATTTTCAGGGACATCCATTTTTATTTCAAATTTAGGATCAAACGCCATCGAATCTTCACGCTTTGTGATGTGTTCTGGCTTATCAGATAATAATGTCTCCAGTGCTGGCAACTCCATATAGCCTTTGGGTAAAGCGTTCTCTTCCACTGGCGATAACCCCAAACGGTTATCAAAATTACGCAGCCAAGTTTGAGCCGACAAGGATTTTAGTTTATCGATATGCGCCTTATCCATAAATTCACCACCGACATTAGCCTGCGCAATAAACGCAAAGTCTTCGGTAAGTTGCTGCTGAGCTTCAATCAATTCGATCGCTGAATCTGGTTGAGTATCCGGTGATTCGATGACCTGTTTCAAGTATCTTATTTCAGCATCTCGCCATAGCACTTCAAAGCGCGTGCGGATCTCATGGATCCGATTATGAATGATCTCAAGCTTGGTGCCTTTATCAACGATATGCACTGGCGTGGTTATTTTACCGCAATCATGGAGCCAACTCGCTATGTCAAACTCCCTTAGCTCACTGTCATTCTTAAAAGAAAAGTCTTTAAACGGTGCTAAATTACTGGCTGATGCAGCTTGTGCTAGCCCCATTGCTATTTCCGGTACTCGCGCACAATGACCGGCGGTATAGTGTGACTTATCATCAATCGCCTGACTGATAATTTTAATAAATGCGTCGAGTAATTCCGCTTGCTCTTTTTCATGCTTGTGAATCGATGCACTCATATCAATAATAGATTGCGACAATTCTTCCAACTCAATGATGCCACTTTCAATCAACGTTACTTCACCATATTTTCGTTGCTTAATCAGCTTGTTTTGCTGTGATAGCTTACTGATCGGTGTCACAATCGGTGAAACAAAAAACCACGACATCAATAACATCAGTAACAAGCAGATGCCCGTCACTACCATTGACCATTTTATTTCTTGTAAACTTTTACCCAAGACCCGCTCGATAGGGACGACCACGGTAAACATATCACCATTTCTTAGCGGCTTAATATAAACGAAATTTTCTTTGTTACCGATCATAAAGCGGGATATTTTATTATGTGTTTGCGGTTGATTAACCAAGTCGATTAACAATTTATAAGGAACAACGCCTTGGGATTTATTAATAAATGTCTCTTCATTACTGACTCCCCATTTGCTGTCTAATTGCGCCCGTAGCTTAGGGGTGATTGACCCGATGGCCAAATCAACAATCTCGACCAAGGTTTGATCTTTGCTCATTACATGCAAGGATGTCGGTAATGCTAAAGGGGAGAATTCAAGCGGTGGATGGAATTGAATTCCATCCATAAAAAACTGCTTTGCGGTGTGAGTTAACACCAATCGACTATCTATCCCGGCATAAACCTCCCCCGCTTGTACGGCAACAAATACATCGCGTAATAACGGATATTCAATCAGTTCAATCTGAGGGAAATTCCGTTTTAACGTTGGAATAACAGACCAGCCAGCACTAATAGCGAGTCGCTTACCATTGAGCTGTGAAATATGTGACACCTCGTTTTGCCCTTCTTTTGTGATAACAGCAAAAGGTAAATCAACAAAAGGGTCAGAGATATGGCCGAAACTATTTTCTACCGCTCGCGAGGACACTGACGTCACCATATCCAACTTATCATTGCGATATAATTCTAAAAACTGTGGCCATGTTTGACCATTAATGTACTCAAATGATAAGCCCGTTGTTGCACTAACTATCGACATAACATCAACAGCATAACCTTGTGGCTCTCCTGCCACAGCAAAATCTATTGGTGGCCAATCCATTAAATTAGAAGTGCGAATTGATGGTGATGACGCTACAAAATCATGTTGCGTTTGGGTAAGTTCAATAGGGTCAACATTAGCCAAGATCTGTGCCAATGGGTTTGTTTGGTTACTTGCAATAATTTCGCCGGATTGCTGATAGAGATAAATTTCACCATCTCCCGCGATATGTTGCTGTTGCAGGTAAACAGATAAAGAAGATAGCGCAATATCGACAGCAAGCACATGCTTAGTACCAGCAATAACCGTTGAGTATGTTTGGCCTGGAGCTTTTAAACTCTTGAATAAATAGGGGGAGGTTTTATGAATCTCATTGTGCTTTGCATCAATATACCACGGACGAGAAGTTGCAAAATAATCACTCGATTCGGTGACTACTGTACGTAACTCGAAGTCATTATTATAGTAAGATAGCTGCCTAACGCGTTGTCCAATTTCCCCACTGACAACGGCAACACACCAACGATCTCCCGGCACAGCATTTAACGTGCGACGCACCTCGACACTCGAATCAAGATTAATGAGTTGGTAAAGATCGCCATTTTCAAAGCCTATAATTGCCGAATAAAAGCTCGGCGAACTTTGCATCGTTTGTGCAAATAGTAATTGCGTTTGATCACCAATGACATCATCGTCGATGATATGCGGGAAGCTGGCTAACGTTTTGGTCGATAGAATGGCTTGTTCATCAATACGCTCAATATAACTAGCGGTTTGAGAAGCGGTCGCATCAAATGAAGAGTGGGCTGACTCAGTTGCTAGCTCCTTACTGAAATAGTACTGCAAGCCAATAGCAACACATGCTATTAAGACATTAGCGAAGATAAATACCCCTAATACAGTTAACCGTATTGACGCCTGGTACTTCTTATCTTTGATTTTGATACGCATTCCACTCCCTTAAATAGCGCTTTTAAGTGCCTACTTCCAATGTATTACTTTCTAAAGCTACTACATAAGAATGACTTATGAAAGAGCAAATAGGATATAAATAGAATGAAAAACGAACAATATTAAAAAGGAGCGTTTTTATAATCGCCTTGAATACCTGCTTAAAAAACAAACACGAGGTAATCGCGAGTTATAATGATTTAATTGAATATTTTATTTTGTTAAGCGTGTTAAGAAAGGGATAATATTAGTTAATAATATCAATGCGATGAAAAGCTAAGCCACTAATTGAGAGTCACCTGTAAAAGCAGTCAAAACACTGCTTGAGGACAAGGCTAGGCAGAAACATAGTATGTCCCGGCCTAGTCAGAGGGTTATTGCTGCTTCATATTCCAAAGCACACTTTGGTCGCTGCCCATTATAGTGGTCGGCATCTTGCCATCCCATTGCTGAGCACGCATGTAATCGACTAATACTTTATTTGCTTTAATAGCATTGGCTTTTTCCTTAATCGCCCTTGCTTCCGCAAGACCTTTTAATTCAATTGATTGTGCCTCTGCTTTGGCTAGAGTTAAAGTGGCATAAGCCGTACCATCAGCACGAGCCTTATCTGAGTCACGCGCCGCTTCAGCAGTATTCACGTCTCGCTGCGCTTCCAGCTTTTGACGTTCAAGACGATGTTCTTCAGCTTGAGCTAAATTTTTCTCTGTTTGCTTAGTTTCAATACTCTGCAAATATTTAGGAGGAAGGATCAAGTTTTCGATTTGAATGCTATCGAGTTTAACGGGAAAATCTACCATGGTAGCGAGCAACGTTTCTTCTATACGTTGAATTACTTGCCCGCGATTCTGAATAATTTGTTCGACTTTATATCGAGCTAATGCATCTTTTGCGGCACTACGTAAACGCGGATCAAGAATACGATTTTCAAATTGCTCCAAACCACCATATTTTTTATACAGCTGAAATGCCTCAGGGCGTACGACAGTCCAGTTTACTGAAACTTCAGCTTCGACAGGCATTTGTTCAAATGTTGATGCTTTAAGTCGCTCTGAATTCTTTCGAGTTCTAATTTCTAACTCTTCGACGGTATCGGCAAATGGTAACTTGAAATGCAGACCAGGGTTTACTTGTACAGTCGCTTCACCAAAGCGTTTAACGATACCAACATGGCCTTCATCAATCGTATAAAAGACCAACCAAATAGACGTCACGATCGTTACCACGATGGCGATTTTAGAAATATGCTTGAAAGGACTTATCCCTTGTAACGGGTTTGTTTTACTTATTGCTGACACAACAGCTCCTTGTAGAAAGTAAAAATCGCCGAGTTCGGCGATTAATAAAAATAGGCTTTAATGATAGCACAGGTATCTCGTAGAATTGACACGAAAACTCACAAACCATTGAATATAAGTGATTTAACTTTTTTTATCATCGTGTTCAATGTGCTGTTTATGCTCTTTACGGCTAAATTCACCGTCGATGATATCGTCATCGTTTTGTGCTGAACGGCCAAATGGTTGTCCGGCGTGAGCGCCGCCCATCCCTTTAACGACAAGCCTCGCTAAGAAGTAATTAGCGATCGGTTTACGGGTTAAAGGCATCAACATTAATAAACCTAAGGTATCAGTGGCAAAACCAGGAGTGACCAACAATACGCCGGCAATCGCTAGCATAATACCCTCGATAACTTCTTGGCTCGCCTGTTGGCCTTGCTGTATTTTTTGTTGGGCTGTCATCAACGTCTGGAGTCCCTGACTGCGGACCAGCGAAGCACCAATCGCCGCGGTAAGGATAACTAAACCAATCGTGCTCATCACACCAAGCTGTTCACCAACTTGTATAAGAATAGAAATTTCAACAATCGGCACAACAATAAAAATTAAAAATAGGACAAATACCATAATGGTCTCTTGGTTAATATAAATTACTTAAGCATTACTTAATAATATTGGGGTAGAATAAGAAAATTCAATTGTTCAGCACAAAGTTTGTTGTCACCGAGGATAACAGTGAATAAATTCATTCAAATACATTGTAATTGCCCGAATCAAGAGACGGCCAATCATATCGCTAATAGCCTAGTTCAAGAGCAATTGGCGGCGTGCGTGAATATCTTACCGCAAATATGTTCAGTGTATCGATGGCACAACAGTGTTGAGCAAGAAACAGAGTACCAACTGCAAATTAAAACGACCGCTGATCTTTACCAACAGATCGAAGACAAGCTCATCGAATTACACCCTTATGATGTACCGGAAGTAATCGCATTGCCTATTACGGTTGGTTACCAACCTTATTTAAACTGGATAACACAGAATACCAACGCCTTATGAAAAAAATATTACTGAGCTTACTATTTATTAGCAGCTGCTTTATTAATAACGCATTAGCCGACTCGTTTGACAGTCTATTTGGTGCCAAGCCGAAATTTCTGCCGGAAGAACAAGCGTTCGTCCTCAACTTCGAGCAGCAAGGTAATCGCTTAATCGTACGCTGGAATATCAGTGAAGGTTACTACCTATATAAAGATAAATTTAAAGCCACTAGTCCTACAACTCAATTGAGCGATATCAAATTACCCGTTGGTAAATCGCATTTTGATGACTACTTTGGTGAACAAGAGGTCTACTACGATAATGTTGAATTAGCATTCACATTATCAGATCTCAGCAAAGAGCACGAAATAACCCTGAAATATCAGGGATGTGCCGATGCCGGTCTGTGCTACCCACCAGGTAAAAAAGTACTCTTTTTTGATCCAAGACTGTACGACCTTTCAAGCGTCGAACAAACCGTAGAGCAGGCTCCTCTTGCCGAACAAGATGCACTGGCAAATTCACTCAATAGCGATTCACTATTTATTACCTTAGTCATCTTCTTTGGCTTGGGCATCGGTCTAGCGTTTACCCCCTGTGTGTTTCCAATGTATCCCATTCTCTCAGGAATAATCGTCGGCTCAGGTAACAAGCTCACGACAAAACAGGCATTTGCGCTTTCCTTTACCTATGTTCAAGGGATGGCCCTGACCTATTCTGCACTAGGGTTAATCGTGGCATCGTTGGGGTTACAATTTCAAGCGTATTTTCAACACCCAATCGTCCTCGGCTCACTCGCTGTGCTGTTTGGCTTACTAGCCTTATCGATGTTTGGCGTATTAAACTTTCAACTACCAAGCGCTTGGCAAGAAAAGCTCAATGGCTTGTCCAATAAACAACAAGGCGGTCGTTTTACTAGTGTCTTTATGATGGGCATGATTTCTGGCCTTGTTGCCTCCCCGTGCACCACTGCACCGTTGTCTGGTGCCTTGATTTATGTCGCACAAAGCGGTGACTTGTTTATTGGTGGCATTACCCTTTATGTACTCTCACTGGGCATGGGTGTTCCGCTATTATTAATGGGTATATCTGGCGGTAAATTATTGCCAAAAGCCGGCGCCTGGATGGAAGTTATTAAAGGCATATTCGGCTTTATGCTACTGTCGGTGGTGATCGTGTTGCTTGCTCGTTTCAGCGATCAACTGTGGGTCGATCTTAGCTGGGCGATCTTAGCCATGACGTTTGCAGGGTATTTATTGCATCACAACGGAACAACAAAGGCCAGTGCCAGCAAAAGTATCCGCCAGCTAATTATTTTGGTGTTACTCATTGCAGCCACCCTGTTCGCACTTAAGCCTTGGTTAGGAATAGAGTCCAGCCAACTGTCAGCAGAGCCCTCTGCACAGCCGCAAGAGGTGACTTTCATTCAAGTTAAAGGTCTCGAACAACTTAACCAACAGTTAGCGCTAGCCAAAGCCGCTGGAAAGGCGGTAATGTTAGATTTTTACGCAGACTGGTGTATAGCTTGTAAAGATTTTGAGCACAAAACGTTTGCCGACCCGTTAATAAAACCACTGCTCGATAATATGGTGCTGATCCAAACCGATGTCACCGCTAACGACAGGCTAGACATCGACTTGCAAGATAAAATGCAGGTGCTCGGGCTGCCGACGATCGTTATGTATAATGCGCAAGGTGTTGAACAAAAACACCTTCGCGTCGTTGGCTTCCAACCACCACAGCAGTTCAAAAAGACCCTAGATCAAGTAAATCGTTAACACCTGTCTCTATCGAGTACAGCGCTACATGCTGCACTCGATTACTTGTCCTGTGTTACACCTCATGGAAACTGGCAGTTTACCTCTTCAAGTTCTATAGCCTAAAATTTTCAGAACTATTTAATGACGAAATATTGCTTTGAGATGGAGAAAACCTATTTTCAGG
>Ga0209395_1006695_pt1 | contig 12357 bp, 10 predicted proteins | sample GOMGulsemesocosm_3_FD_184635 | JGI IMG/M metagenome (GOLD analysis project Ga0209395, IMG submission 184635) | Methane-oxidizing microbial communities from mesocosms in the Gulf of Mexico - GOM9D Gulf of Mexico (SPAdes) (version 2) | ecosystem: Environmental > Aquatic > Marine > Cold seeps... | reverse complement strand
ATGAATGGGAATAGGCTAAATATATGAATATTTAGAATGTTCATATATCTATTTGAAGTGGAATTACTAAAAGGTTCAGCGCGAATAGCCCGCGCAAATAAGTAAATTTAAATCGAGTAGCAGTAATATATTTGAGATTTCATTCAAATGATAATCACATCGAGGAAGTTTAAAAAGGCACTGGAAACATCATGCAATCACAGCCTATTACATAGGCGTAAGTGTGTTTCTAGCTGCTATCAGTGGCATGAATTCAAGTGATGCCGCAGATGCTTTTGTTGGCGGCATGAAAAAAGTATTATTGGCGAGTTTTTTAATTGGTGTCGCAACAGCAGTTGCCATTACACTACAAAAAGGACAAGTACTTGATACGGTTGTTTATTCATTAATGAGTATCATTGATGATAGTGGCCCAACTGTTTCAGCAATTGCTATGTTATTTTCACAATTAATGTTAGATTTTTTAATTCCGTCTACATCAGGTCAAGCCGCAGTAAGCATGCCTATTTTAGGGTCCATAGGTCAGTTGTCTGGTGTACCACCGCAAACAACCATTGCTGCATTTTTATTTGGTAATGGCATAACAAATATTATCACACCAACATAAGGCACTTTGTTAGCTTATCTTGCAACTGTACGTATAGGCCGATGGCAGTGGGCTAAATTTGTAGCTCCACTATGGTTAGCCTATATTGCCATGGTATTACTTGCACTGTGTGTACAATTAGGCGTTTAAAATGATTTAAGTCTTTAGCGTATTCAGTTTTACTGAATACGCTTATAATTATAAAAACTCAGGGCGATAATAATGATAGCCCTGACCAAGCTGAACACCTAGTTCTAGTAATAAAGCCCCAGTCTCTTCATCTTCAATACCTTCAGCTACAATTTCTAGATCCAAAGATAAGCTCATAGAAATAATGCTTTTAACTAATTTAAGACCCTTTTGAGAATTAACCATGGAAATAATAAATGACCTATCTATTTTTAAAGTATTAACAGGCAGTTGATGCAAATAACTCAGAGAGGAATAGCCGGTTCCAAAATCATCGATTGCGAGTTTAAACCCTAATTTGTTAATTTCATTTAAAATAGGGATCACCCTATCAAAATCATCTAAAAAGGTGGTTTCAGTAATCTCTAACTCTATGAAGCTATTGTCAATTTTTTTACTTTCGCTTAATAATGCAAGCTGTTTTATAAACGTATCATCTAATTGGGGGGCGGCAACATTTATAGCAACATGCTGTAAATCGATATATTTTAGTTTTAATTTTGAAATATCAGACGTCACAATATCTAATACAATATCACCAATCTGTTTTACTAACCCTGCGTTTTCGGCTATTGGAATAAATATTGCTGGGCTCACTAAACCTAAAGTCGGGTGCTGCCACCTGACTAAGGCTTCTAATCCCGTAATATGTTTTGTTGCTAAATTCACTTTAGGTTGATATGCAATCTTAAAGCTACGCTGTTCAATCGCAGTTATTAAATCATTTTCTATTTTTGCTCTAGTTTGTATTTCTTTTTGTAATTTATCATCGTAAAAAGTGATTTGCTGCTTGTTTCTGTATCCTTCATAACTGGCTAATAGTGCTTTTTGTATTAACTTATCATGTTCATTTTCAACAGCGGAATATATTTTATGGTTATAGATCCCTAATGTGGGAGAGGTATAAAGCTCTAGCCCATGAAAGCTTAAGGGTTCATGAAAACTTTCGCTAATGTCCGTTAAAAATTGATTATTTACAGGGTCCGGGATTAGCAAGATAAAGTCATTTCCACCCCAATGGATTACATTTGATTTTTGTTGTTCAGCTAATACAAATAATTTTTGTGCAATAGAAAGTACTATCGCTTCAAGTTGTTCATGGCCATGTACTTCTGCAATTTTACTGTTTTCAAAAAAAGAAATAAACACTATGTTTAATTGTACTTTTGTTTGTTTTAGCATTGAGTCTAGAATTTGCTTTACTTGAAATCGATTTGGCAGATGAGTGATATAGTGTGTTTCAGCAAGATATTTTAAATTAATCTCATCTTCTTTTTGTAGCGTTATATCTTTAAAAATATAAATGAAATGGCTAATACCTTCAATAACGACTTTAGTTGAATTAACCTCAACTACTAAAGAACATTTATTACTATCTGTTATGGTTAATTCTTTATCTTTTTCGAAGCTATCATTTATTTTGATATCAAAAAAGTCGTAAAAATTCCATATACCTGAGGCTGGCACATTAAACTTTTCACAGGCAATTTTATTGCAATTACACAAAGACCCATCTTCGGTGACAATGAAAACAAATTCAGAAGAAGTCTCAAAAACAGTCTCTAATGTAATTGCTATTGTTGACAGATCTTGATTGGTTTTAACTAATTTCAATTGTAAGTTACTACTCAACTCTTGATATTTCTTTTTATTCTGTTGTAGGTTTAAAACATTTTTAACCCGTTGCATTGTTTCAGTAATGTTTATTGGTTTTTCAATGTAATCTTGTGCGCCTAAAGACAGTGCTTGAAATTTCCTTTCTTCATCATGACTTGCGGTTAAAATTATAACAGTTACATCAGCGAGTAATATTTCACTCTGAATTTTTGATAAAAAATTAATGCCATCAATTTTAGGCATGATCAAATCAAGTAATATTAATTGTGGTTTTTGTTCATGAAACTCTTTAAGTGCAACAGTTGCATCATTGTAGGATTGTACATTTAAATAACCTTCTGACTCTAATAATCTATGCAACATCAAAGTATTGGCTGGGTTATCATCTATGATAAATATTTTGTTTGTGTTATTAGACATACATGACCCCATATTAATGCACTTTTTTTAGTAAATTAAAAATATCTCTAATCTCATTATCAAGATCAATTGAGGTATTTAATAAGGCTTCAAACTCTTCTTTTGTATCTTGTAATACTCCGAGAATTTCAATCTCTTCCTCTTCAGCTAAACCGATTGATACAAGTTTTAAATTTAATGTTATTTCAAATTTAGATAAAATATTTTGTGATTGAAGTTCTTTGTCTGCTAAAGTTTTTTTTATGCGATTTAAATCAAGTTCTAATGTTTCGCTTAATTGTGAAATAGCTTTGTCTCTTTCTGCTGCCTTTTGCATTTCGTTGTATATAAACAATAATCGATTTTCTATTATTTCTAATAGAATAAGAAAATGCTCTTTTAAGCGACCTGATTTTTCTTCGTTTTCGATGGGAATTTTTTTGATTAATAATGAGCAATGAGGAGAGTTTAATAATAAATTATGGCCAAATGAAATTGTACGTTCAGTGCATTCACTTAAGTCTAAAATTTCATTTTCTAGCGCTGAATTAATGTTAGTAGGGTAACGAATATTTTCATTATCAAATCTAAATACAGCAGAACAATTTGTATCAAATGAACGAACTAAAGATTGTGTCGCGGCATATAAAGACTCAGTATCAAATATATTTAATGTACTTGAGAAAAATGACATTAATTGACCTAGTTCACTTGAGTAAGTCATTGATGTAAAAGCAGCTTCGGTGGCAGATTCATATTGATGTTCTAATTCATGATGTTGATCGATGCGTTTTTCTAAAGATAATAGTTTCTGTTCTAAGATATCGATATCGATAGGTTTACAAATATAATCATCACCGCCAGCACCATAAGCTGATAATTTATCTTCTAGTGAAGAAAGCGCAGATACAAAAATTATAATTAAATCATCTTTTACACTTGATTGACGAAGTTCTTTACAAATATCATAACCACTTGTATTTCCCAGCATAATATCTAATAAAATAATGTCAGGCTGATGTTGATGACAAATCGCTTCAATGGATTCCGTACCATCAGATAGAATTATATTAAAACGTTCGTGCAAAGCCGCATTGAGTAAATTGAGATTCTGCTGATTATCATCTACTGCCAAAATTGTTAATTGAGACATTAGCATTCCCTAGTTTTTCATATTGTAATCAATAATATTTTTTAATATATGTGGCTCAATTGGCTCACATAAGCATTGGTCTACCCCAGTATTAAGTATGTGGGTGGTTTCATTGTTTGTTATATTCTGTGCAATGACAATAATGGGAATTGAAGCCATATTGGCACTTTGTTTAAATAAATTTAAGTTTTGTAATAAACTGTCATCAATAGAATGAATATAGACTAAAACGAAGGAAGCAAGCTGATTTTTAGTCCACAAAATACCTTTATCTAAAGAATCTAGCTCTAAAAAGCTATAAGACTTTAAAGCGTCTAATATACTGTCTTTTGATTGATTACTTTTAGAGTTACAATCTATAACTAATAATTTTTTTAGACTTTTATCTGTGATTTTTAGGTTATCAAGAGGGGAATAAAGCGGAACTTCTAACCAGAAATTGCTGCCTATATTTAGTTTGCTGATAACATCAATTTTGCCATTCATTAACGCCATCATTTTATGTGCGATTGTTAAACCTATTCCAGTACCTTCAATGTTTGCTTTTGTTTCATTTAGTCTGCTAAATGGCTCAAATACTTCAGATATTCTGTCAGGATCTATACCTATACCAGTATCGGCTACATTTATTTTTAAATGGCTATGATTTAATAGTTTATAAGATATTGTAACTTGACCATGATCTTTATTATATTTAATCGCATTGGTAATTAAATTTAATAGAACTTGTTTTAAGCGTACTGGGTCGGATAATACAGGGCTTAATTCAAACTTAGGCTTTTGATATGTTACAGTGCAATTATATTGTTTTGCTAAATTAGAAGTTAAAGATTGACAATCTAGAATGATATTATCAGGATCTACAGATCCCATATTGAATTTTAATTGACCTGCTTCTATTTTAGATAAGTCTAATACTTCATTTATTAAGTTTAATAAGTGGGTTCCAGCTTTTAATATTTCTTGTATAAACTCACCTTGTTCATTTTCAATCGATTTCTTTTGTTTACGCTCTAATAATTGGGTAAAACCTAAAATAGCATTAAGTGGTGTTCTAAGCTCATGACTCATTGAGGAAATAAACTGAGTTTTAGCTTCATTGGCTGCTTCAGCTCTTTCCATTGCCACTAATACACAGTTTAAACGTTCTTGTTCTTTATTCTGTCTTTGTTGCTCTATATATTCAGTTTGTGACTCTTGATAACGATTTCTAACTAGAGCATATAAAATTAACTGTTTAAGTAAAATAGTATTACAATCTTGTTTAGCTATAAAATCAATAGCACCCGCTTCTAATATTTCGAGGTCTAAACTTTTCTTTTCACTTTCGGTAAAGACGATAGCAGGTGTTGAGGTATTTATACCTTTATGTAAACTGGATAAAATCTTAAGCGCATTAGTATCTGATAAGTCATAATCTAATAAAATACAATCGAATCTATTTATTTTGCATATTGATATAGCACTAGTTCCATCAATAACCTCAGTTGTAGTTATATTTAAGCCAGAGTCATTTATATAAGATTTAAATGTAGACCTGACATTATCATCGCCTTCAATTAATAATAAATTTATATGTTCGTTTTCATATTGCATCATTAGGTCTATCTCAAATTGAATGTGGATAAGCCAAGCAAGTGGTTAATATATCTAAAATTGTAGATGGTAATTTTATTAGTTCAAATTTAAAATCCATAAATGTAATTTGATAATTAAGACGAAATTTATAACCCTTTATTTTTACTTGTTTTTTAACCAAGCTCAAAGGTGGTAATGCCAAATACTTTACTGTTATTTATATTGGGCATGCCTTTTTGATACATTCGGGCTGTTGAAAATACAACTTCCATATTTAATGATTCAGCTAAATTTATGGCATCTGGGTTATTTCCTGGCACATCTAAAATCACAGTTTCATCTTTTATATCTGTTTGAATAGCATTAAGTAACTGTGCTGCAATTTGGTCATTATCAGCAAATAAAGGCCCTATTTTATGACCTTGATGACATTTTCGTCTAACGATAAAGCCTTTAACTTCGTTATCAAGCATATACAATAGTGACTTAGCGTCATTTTGAGTGATCCAAGAAATCAAAAATAATTCTCTATTGGCTGGAAAACATTGTCTATCGTAATCTAAAACTTGAGCAAGCGAGGCTTGAGAAATTTTAATTATATTTTGATCAATATTCGTTTTATGTGATGCATTAAATTGATAACGGTAGTTTTGATAGTAAGGCACGTATCCAATATCTTTGTAAATTCCAACATTTTCTAAAACCCCATCAATGCCAATATTGCGTTCACCACAGTATTTGAGTCGATGTTTTGTAAGCGCTAAACCATAACCTTTGCCTCTGTGCTCAGGTGCCACTATGTATAAACCACAAAAAGCAAAATTGTTGTCATAATTTACGGCACTGCCAACAGCGACAATTTTGTTATTGATTTCACCTACAAAAAAACCTGTTGGATCAGCTTGATAAAACAGTTCAGCATCATGAACTCCAGGGTTCCAGCCTTCAGCTTTAGCCCAGTTTATCGCGATTGATAGCTCTTCTTGTTTCATTGTACGAATATGTAATTTAGGGTTAAGCGTCATAATATTCCTTTTAACTGACATTTTGGTTTTATAGATTCATTCATTTAGCAATAAAGCACTATAGTTAATTCATAATTGTAAAAAATATGTTTAATAGGATGAGCCTTAATGTCGAAAGATCAAACTGTACCTGATAATTATTTACATGGAAATCTTTTAAAATCAATCGAGAATGCCTTGCCTGCATTAGGCAAAACAATTGATAGTGTCACTATTGAAGATTTATCACCGGTAGATGAGTTTCATATTGGCGGACGTATTGCGACAGATCATTTAATGGAGAAGCTTGATTTTTCAGCTGACGATCATTTATTAGATGTCGGCTGTGGCTTAGGTGGAGCAGCACGTTACGTTGCGACACATTATGAATGTTTTGTATCTGGCATAGATTTAACACCCGAATATATTGAAACGGGCAGGGCTTTATCTCATTGGTTTAATTTAGAAAAATTTATTACATTAGAGCATGGAAGTGCTTTATCTATGCCTTTTAAAAATAGTACTTTTGATAGTGGTTATATGTTGCATGTAGGGATGAATATTGCTGATAAGCAAGCACTTTATGCTGAAATTCATCGAGTATTAAAAGAAGGGGCATCTTTTGGCATATACGATATTATGCGCCAAACTAAGGGCGAGTTAACATATCCTGTTCCATGGACGAAGAATGCTAGTGATTGTCACTTATCTAGTTTGCAAGAATATAAAAAAGCGTTGAACGCGGTAGGTTTAGAGTGTAAAAGTGAAAATGTCAGATCAGAATTTGCTTTAGATTTTTTCAATAATTTAAAAGCTAAAATGTCAAAATCAGGCGGGCCACCACCGCTTGGTTTACATGTTTTAATGCAAGAAAGTGCTGCTATCAAAGTTAAAAATATGATCAGCAATATTGAAAGAGGATTAATCGCACCTGTTGAGTTAATTGTTTACAAACCATAATAAACTGTTTTGTCAGTACGTGTTTTGTGAAGGTTGGCGCTATATTATTTAGCGCCATAAAAGTCAGAGTATTGAAGCTTTAAAATTGGTGTTATAAAAAGTAATTGTTATCCGAGGACATATTGATTTCTCCATGATCAACTAAACGGTCTAGCGCTGTTTGCACTTGGTCAACATTATGTGGAAACCTTTCATTTGTTAGCCAACTAAAGTTAATCGTCTCAACAGAAGCTGATGCATTGGGATGGTTTGTAAAATATTCGAGAATACTAAATTGAATTTCGCTATGCAGTTCTACTAGTTTCATTGCTAAGGACCCTATTTTTACTGAATGTCATAGATAAGCATAGCTTATAATTTCTGTACTCAAAAATAATATAGTCACAAATTTAGTGATGAAATAAAGCTAAAATACCTATTTTAACTTAGGGTGACTTAATCATTTAACAATCAACATTTTGAAATTCTAATTGTGTAAAAATGAGCTTTTTAGCATCGATAATAAAAGTGAGTGATACCAGTCTTTGGATAGCGCCTTATTGTTGTGTATTTTAGAGGCGCTTTCATTCTATTTGGGATGAAAACCTGAATTAGCACATAAGCCTTATAAGAGACTATAGTCGCGTTATTATTTATTCGGCTTTACGCTATTTAACCTAAATATTTATTTTCCATACAAAATTGTATGAATACCAAGGCATTTTTTAAGCTAGAATAAATTAAAAAAAGAGTACCCATATAAAATAATGAAAATACTATTAGTAGAAGATGATAATGAAACAGCTGAATTTATTAAGCATGGTTTAAATCAACAAGGTGAAACAGTGCAGCATGAAATGGATGCTAAAAAAGGCATTTTAGCTGCTTCTACAATAGAGTTCGATGTCATTATTTTTGATCGTTTATTACCCTCAATGGACGGGATTAATGCAGTTAAAATATTAAGAGAAGCGCAAATACTCACACCAGTGATCATATTGACTGCATTATCTGAAACATCAGAGCGTGTGGCAGGTTTAAATGCTGGCGCCGATGATTATATGGTTAAACCTTTTGCATTTAGTGAGTTATATGCAAGATTAAAAGCCTTAGCGAGACGACAACCAATGCAAGAGCAAATTATAGAGCTTGCTATTGGCGATTTGTTATTAAATCGCACAACAAGAAAAGTCTCCCGTGCTGGAAAAATATTAGACTTATTACCTCGCGAATATCAAATACTCGAATATTTATTAAAACATCCCAATCAACTCATTACAAAAACCATGTTATTAGAGCAAGTATGGGGCTTTAGCTTCGACCCTAAAACAAGCTTAGTCCAAACACATGTAAGCAGATTACGCACTAAAGTAGATAAGCCTTTTTCAGATGACCTTATAAAAACTGTACGTGGAAGTGGGTATGTTATTTCAAACAATTCATAAATTAGTTTCAACCGTCACATTCAAAACAACCATAAAGTTAACTTTGGTTGTAATGTGTGTGATATCAACAGTCGCAGTCCTGTTAGCTTGGTATTCACTACATCAAGCTGATAATGAACTAAAACATGAAATCTCTGAGTTTAAAGAAGAAATTGTCTCTATTTATAACGATGGCGGATTAGTTGCTTTACAAGACGAATTTGAAATAGAAGAGCTAGAAATTTGGTCAAAAGAAGAGTCAGATAACCGAATTCATGATGATGAAATACTTTATGTATTAACTGCCAAGTCTTTAGGTGTTATTGCGGGCACAAAATCACTTATCCTGCAGGATAAAGAATGGTATTGGCAAGATTATGCATTAGAGGAAGAAAGTACATCATTATTAAGTCATAAATTTAATTTAGATACTCGCTATGAATTAATACTAAGCCGTGCAAAGCATCATGAGCATTATGAAATAAAAGAAAATTTAGCATCTGGATTATTCTGGTTAGTATTAATCTCTCCGATATTAGCGTTAGTGATTGGTTTTACTTTAAGTCGAACCGTTTTGAAACATATGCAAGGTATATCAGATGAACTAGAAAGAGTAAGTAAGTCCTCGAGAACATCAAGACTTACTGTTAATAGTAAATTTGTTGAGTTCAATCAAGTTAGATTAGCTATAAATGCAATGCTAGATGAAATGGCTGTTTTACATAGGGATATTGAAACTATGTCTGTGGGTATTGCCCATGATTTAAAAACACCTTTATCGAGAGTTGCTAATAGATTACAACTGATGCAGCAAGATATAGAAGATAAATCTATGACCGAACTTCATTTAGAACGGGCTAATGAGCAATTAACAGTTGTATTAAGTACATTTACTAATATAGTGCGCTTGAGTGAAATTGAGTCTGGCAAACGCAAACAGCAATTTAAATCTTTAAATTTATCTCAATTAATTTCTGATATGGCTGATAACTATGAACCACTTTTTACTGATACAGGTCGTTTGTTAGATATATCTGTGGTGGATAATGTATTTTGTAATGGTGATCCTGATTTATTAAATCAAATGCTTAATAATTTATTAGAAAATGCATTAGATTATAGTGATGAAAATGCCAATGTTTGGGTAAGGTTACAGCATCATACCTCTGGTGTATTGCTTCAAGTAGGCGATTCTGGCCCTGGAATTTCAGATGCTGATCACGATAAGGTATTTTCACGCTTTTATCGTGCTGATATAAGCAGAAATAAGCCGGGTAATGGCTTAGGTTTAAGCATTGTTCAAGCAGTTTGTAAATTACATGATGCTGAAATTACCTTATTAAAGAATCAAACAGGGGCAACCTTCAATATCAACATACCGATTAATTAATTTCAATTCCTTTAAATATATTCTTATTAATTCTCGAGCGGAATATAAATTTAATACTTTAGGCTTAACCATACAAATTTGTATGGTTAAAATGGCTTAAATGTAAGGGTAAATATTTCTAACAGGCTGTACACTGATTGAGTAGTTTAAATATTAGTGGAGCAGTTTTATGAAACAAGATGTTAAATGCAAATCACTTTCTTGCCATATTTTTGGATTAGTAGGCGCTAGTTTACTTTTGATTTCCTGCGGTAGTTCTGAGGATGCCAAAGCAGAAGTATCTATTGAATCAAACCCGCCAGTTGTTACTGTACCAGTTGTTGTCGAGGAAAAACAAGACATAACATTTGCAACTGAAGTTGAAACAGCAAGGTTTTTAGGGCAAACGACATTTGGTGCTAATTACCAACAAATACAAGACTTAACAGGTAAAAGTGCTTCTACTTGGTTTAAAGACCAAGTTGAAAAATCACCTTCTTTAATTTTACCTATTGTTGCTGAATTTGCACCTGAGGATATCGAAAATGATGAGTTTGAAGATTTATATATAGAATCAACAACCTTTGCTTTTTGGCGAAATAGTATCTCAGCAGAGGATCAACTTAGACAAAGACTGGCATTTGCGCTATCTGAAATTTTAGTGGTATCAAATGGAGGTGGAGAAACACTTACAGATGTACCTGAAGCTGTTGCTAGTTATCAAGATATTTTAATTAAAAATGCTTTTGGCAACTATAGAGATGTTTTAGAGGCAGTTACTTATTCTCCTGCTATGGGTTATTACTTAACTTATATGGGCAGTGAAAAGGGAGATGAAGCAACAGGACGTATGCCTGATGAAAATTATGCGCGAGAACTACTACAGTTGTTTACCATAGGTGTTGTTGAACTTAACTTAGATGGTTCAATTAAAACAGATGAATCAAATAAACCCATTGAAACTTATTCAAATGCCGATATCACGGGTTTAGCTCGCGTATTTACAGGGTTGAATGTCAATGAAATACAAAATGAAATATCAGCAGGGGCGGCTTTTAGTACGCCTATGCAAACATTCTCTGAGTCTCATTCGATAAAAGAAAAAGTATTTTTAGGGCATACAATTGCTGCGGGTACAGATGCTGAAACATCTATTACTTCAGCTTTAGAACATATTTTTTCTCATCCTAATTTAGCGCCATTTATAGGTAAGCAGCTCATTCAGCGATTAGTAACAAGTAATCCAACACCTGATTATATTTCGCATGTATCTAATGCATTTAATGCAGGAAAATATACTTTGCCAGATGGTACTAGCGTCGGAAGTCAAAATAGAGGTGATTTACAAGCCACATTTGCAGCTATCTTATTTCACTCTGAAGCACGTGAGGGCAATATTGAAAATGGCGGTAAAATAAGAGAGCCAATTTTACGTTTTACTCACTGGGCAAGGGCATTTAACGCACAAAATATTACACCAAAATATCAAGGTTTGTTATGGGATACATCTGGAAGTAATGCTTTAGCACAGCACCCTTATCGTTCATCATCGGTATTTAACTACTTTAGACCGGGCTATAAAGCACCAGGTTCGCTTTCAGGTGAGCAAAACTTGGTAGCACCTGAGTTGCAAATTACCAACGCCAGTTCCATACCGGGTTATGTGAATTTCTTAACTTATTATGTAACAGGGGAGCAGCAAGATATTGATATAGATGCGCTTCAAGACTTTTATGATGAGGAAGGCTTTGATTTATCAGCGCAAGAAGCAGCTCAAAGCTTTTTAGTATCTTATGAAGATGAAGTAGATTTGGTTGATGAGCCTCAAAAATTACTTAATAGACTGAATTTAGTTTTGACCTATGGTCATTTATCATCAGAAACAGAAAAAGCAATATTGAAAGTATTAACTACCATGGCTGATGAGTTTGAATTAAGTCAAAAAGAGCAAGTTCAACTAGCAATTTTAATGACAATGACCTCACCAGATTATTTAGTGCAGAAGTAGGAGATACTCATGAATAGACGTAACTTTTTAAAAGCAGGTTCAGCATCAATAATGGCAACATCTGTACTGAATATGGCTTCTCTTTTAAGCT
>Ga0209395_1006693_pt1 | contig 12358 bp, 7 predicted proteins | sample GOMGulsemesocosm_3_FD_184635 | JGI IMG/M metagenome (GOLD analysis project Ga0209395, IMG submission 184635) | Methane-oxidizing microbial communities from mesocosms in the Gulf of Mexico - GOM9D Gulf of Mexico (SPAdes) (version 2) | ecosystem: Environmental > Aquatic > Marine > Cold seeps... | reverse complement strand
ACGCCCTTGCCATTCGGATTGTCTTCCCCTCAGTCAGGGTGACTCCGCTTTCTTTCGAGCGGACGGGTTTGCCAGCTTTGCTGGGCAAACAAAAAAGCCGCTCACTTTACAGTGAGCGGCTTTTTCATCGAGAGAGATAATTGCAGATTACTTTAAGCCAAGCTTAGCTAATTCCTTGCCAACAACCTTAGCTGATAGCGGGATGTATCCATCTTTTTCGACAATTTTCTGTCCGTCAACTGATAGTACCATCTTAACAAATTCCGCTTCCATTTTCGCCAGTGGCTTGTTTGGATGCTTATTGACGTAAACATAAAGGTAACGGGATAATGGGTAAGTGCCATTAAGCGCATTTTCTTTAGTTGCCGCAATATATTTGTTGCCTTTCTTAGCCAACGGTACTGCTTTAACACTTGAGGTTTTATAACCGATGCCAGAATAACCTAGCGCATTAATCGACGATGCAACAGACTGAACGACCGATGCAGAGCCCGGTTGCTCATTAACATTAGTGTTAAAATCACCCTTACACAATGCTTTCTTCTTAAAGTAACCATAGGTACCAGACACTGAATTTCGGCCATAAAGCTGAATGTCCTTACGTGTCCAATCGCCTGAAAGACCTAAGTCGCCCCAACTATCGATGGTATTACCACCACACTTATGAGTGATTGAAAAAATACTATCTACTTGCTTGATGGTTAACCCCTTAATCGGGTTATCCTTATGAGAAAATACAGCTAACGCGTCAATCGCAACACGGATAGGCGTAGGCTTATAGCCAAATCGCTTCTCGAAGGCTTCAATTTCACGCGATTTCATTTTACGGCTCATTGGACCAAATTGAGAAGTACTCTGCGTCAGCGCTGGCGGCGCAGTCGATGAACCAGCCGCCTGAATTTGAATATTAACGTTAGGGTAGTTACGCTTAAACTCTTCCGCCCAAAACGTCATCATATTGGCCAATGTATCTGAGCCTACGGAAGACAAGTTACCGGAAATACCCTGTGTCTTATGATAGCTCGGTAAATCGCTGTCGATGGCCATACTGTTGGCACTAAATAGCAAACCTATGGTTAAGCCTAGTGTGCTAGTTAATGTACTAAATTTCATAAATTACTCCAAGATAAAGCATGGTTAAATAATTGGTTAAGTAGATAATGTCTTTTTACGCTATCTAGTTTGCCGTCAAATAATGACAGTTGAGTTACTTAACTATGAAGCTTTTGTTACAGCGATGCGGTCACTGCTAATAACAAAGCTAAAGCAGCTACCCTGATTTAGCTCACTGGTGATGTTAAGGTTGGATTGATGATTGACCAATACATGTTTAACGATAGATAAGCCCAAACCACTACCACCATCACGGCTAGAACGGCTCGGCTCAACCCGATAGAAACGCTCGGTCAGTCGGTTTAAATGATGCGGCGCAATGCCATTACCGGTATCACTAACTTTAAATAACGCTCCCCCAGGACAGCGCTGCCAGCTTACCTCGATATGACTACCATCGGGACAATATCGAATGGCGTTGGTGATTAGATTTGAACAGGCACTAAACATTTGGGTGTCAGTGCCCATCATGTCTAAGCGATTATCGACGACATAACTCAATATCAGATCACGCTCACCAATCAGGTTAAGCGCATCTTCTTTAATCATTTCCAATTGCGCCACCATATTAACGGGCGTATTGGTGGGAGCAACCGCACCTGATTCAATCTTAGATAAAGATAATAATTGCTCAACTAACCCTTGCATGCGCTTTGCTTGTTGCTCCATAGCGCCAATAGCGGGTGCAATTTGTGGCTCAGGATTGTCATTTAACAATTCCAGATAGCCTTGCAACACGGTTAATGGGGTTTTTAATTCATGAGAAACGTTGGCCACGAACTCCCGTCGCATCTGTTCGAGTTGATGGACATGGGTTATATCGCGTGAGACAAGTAAATACTGGTCGCGACCGTATTCTATAATGCGATTTTCGAGCAGAACATCATCATTGATTGGTGAAGGAATGAGCAATACATGTTCAAAGTCGCGCGAGCTTAAATAAGCAGAAAATAGCGGATGGCGAATGAGATTATCTAAGCGCTGTCCTTGATCTGTCGGCCACTGAAAGCCTAATAAGAGCCGAGCTTGACGGTTGCACCATAATATTTCATGGTCCTGTCCATACACAGTTACCCCATCGGGTAAGGCGTCTGCCCCCTGCCTAAACTCACCGATCGAATCAATTAATTGACGTCGTCTTCGACGATTTTCTCGCTGAATTTTTTCGACCCCGTAATAGATCGAGTCCCAGCTATTAGAGCGACTGATGTAACGCTTTTGCGGCGTCTGCCACAACCACACCATCAGGCGATTAAATTCGTTGATATTGATCGCCAGTAGCGTAAAGCTGGCAATCAGCAACACTAAACTTAATTGCCCAATTAACCAACCAATGACCACCAGCGCCCCATAGAGAAGCGCAAGTTTTGAGACAATCGCCTGCCATTGCCGATGATCTAACATAACTTAAACCCTGCTGAAAAATCGATAGCCCGGCGCTCTAATTTTTGAAATACTATCACCTGCCATTGCCGATGATCTAACATGACTGACACTCTGCTGGAAAAGCGATAGCCAAGCCCTCAAATTTTTGAACAACTACCACCTGCCATTGCCGATGATCTACTAACATAACTTAAACCCTAGTGGAAAAACGATAGCCTGATCCTCTAACTGTTTGCACAAAGCGTTCATGGCCCGCGCCAGTAATGGCCTTGCGTAGACGCCTAATATGCACATCAACGGTACGGTCTTCAACATAGACATTGGTACCCCATACATGATCGAGTAATTGCTCGCGGCTATAAACACGATCAAGATGAGTCATAAAGAAATGTAATAGTTTAAATTCGGTTGGCCCAATGCTCAATGGTGTTTCATTTAAACTAACCCGATGGCTAACAGGATCTAATATTAGCCCTTGGACATCAATAGTTTCTTCTAAAGCGGTCGGCATAACTCGGCGTAGAACCGCCTTTATCCGCGCTATAAGCTCCTTTGGCGAAAACGGTTTAGTCATGTAGTCATCGGCGCCAACTTCGAGCCCTCTAACCTTATCCTCTTCTTCGCCACGAGCCGTCAACATAATAATCGGAATATGCTTGGTAAATTCATCGCGCTTTACCTCTTTGGCAAAACCAATACCGCTGCCGCCAGGAAACATCCAGTCAAGCAAGATTAAATCGGGGTAGGGCTCGCTCAAACAGCTAACTGCAGAGTCAAAATCTTGCGCTTCTATCGCTTCAAATCCTTGTTGTTCTAGTACAAAACAGAGCATTTCGCGAATAGCTGTTTCGTCTTCAACTACTAATATCCTTGCACTCATATCGTAAAAACCTTGATAGATAAATAATCGTCTTGCATTATCTTAAAACTTTGTGACAGTTAGATGACTAAATCTCAACAAACAAGATTATAGTGAGAATTGAGACAAAAAAATACCGCTTAAATAAGCGGTATTGATCTAAACGCTATTTATTACAGTAACCTAGAACTTGTATTGCATGCCTAAGCCTAAGTGACTAGCATCGCTACCATCTTCAAACGAAATATCGGTATAAAAACCGAATACTTTAACATTCTTTGCCAGCTTATAATCTACGCCAGCCGAGAAGCTTTCTGCTTCTTTTTTGTCATCGCTATCTTGATACTGTAGCTTCAATGTAGTTTTGTCGATAGTGTAAGCGGCATTGACTAAGAAACCGTCACCCTTGGAGCTACCGTCAGATTTTTCAGATTCATTCCACATGGCGCCGAGCTTCACGTCGCCTAACTTACCGTTAACAGTAACACGAGTCGTATCGCTACCTGCCACATCGGTATCAAGTGCGATGGCCGCATAGATTGAGGATTTCTTTAATTTGGCATCACCATACATTAGCGCAAGGCTAGTACCATTATTATCAGCCGACTTTTTATTGTCCTGTGCAACAAAGGTTGCGCCAACACTAAAACCACTAAACTTAGGCGAGATATAGGTTAGGGTATCATCCAGACGATTTTCACCACTAAATGAATGCTTAATATCGGCATTTAAATCATTAAATAGATCAACCTTACCCTGTGATAATTTAAGCATGCTGTCATTACGGCCTAACATCACGCTACCAAAATTACCTTTAAGGCCAACCCATTGGCTACGGGCTTTAAAGTTATCACCTTCATCGTCGGCAACATCCACCTGCCATTCCACTTTATAGATCGCGGTTAAACCATCACTTACTTTAACGCTGCCTTTAAGACCAATGCGTGATGCATTAGACTTTACGTTTGTTTCAGATTCGCCCGTATCGTCTTGCTGAATGGTGGCATTTACTTTACCGTAGACTGTTACTTTATCGCCTGCAACAGCATTACCAGAAAGTAAAACTCCAGCAGTAGTTAATGCCAATACCGATTTTTTGAATGGTGTCATTTTTTGTTTCCAAGTTTAAATAATCAAGTTGATTTATTGTTGTTCAATGATGTTAAGGCTATTGTGCCCGCATTTTATGACACTAACATGACATTTATAGATAAATTATCTCGCGAGCAACTCAATTTTACTATGACCGCTACCTTGCGCGGTAATTTGAATGCGCGTACCGACACGCTCCACCAAGCCTTGCACATGGGAAATAATACCTATTTGGCGTCCTGTTGCCTGTAGTGAGTCTAAACAGCTCAATGCCACTTCCAGTGTATCGGGATCTAAGGTGCCAAATCCCTCATCGATAAACAAGGTATTAATCGAGGTTTGTAGACTAGTAATTGACCCAAGGCCCAAAGCAAGTGCTAATGAAACAAGAAAGCACTCTCCCCCAGATAAACTATCCACCGAGCGCACTTCATCGCCCATGTCAAGATCAACGATCTGCAAATCTAACTCACTACCGGGTACACCCTGCAAGCGATAACGCGGTGCCAGTTCGAGTAAGTGATGATTGGCCGATATTAACATCTGTTCTAGGGTCAAGCTTTGGGCGAAGGTACGGAACTTTGCGCCGTCGGCACTACCGATCAAATCTTTCATCGCTAACCACAACTGGGTGTCAGTCATTTGAGCGTCAATTTCCTGCTGCAATTGACCAAATCGCAACATCGATTGGTTGTGTTGTTCTAACTTATTGCGATAGCTAAATTGCTGCTCGTTTAGTTGACCTAGTGTCGATATCAATGACTCCTTAACCATCGAACGCTGCGCCGCAGATGTAATGCGAGGCGATGGCGACAACGATGGGAATAACTCACTTAATGGCAGATCTTGCTGCGCCAGCTTTAACCCCAACTGCTTGATATGACGAGTTTGTTCAGCAACGATGGCTTGGCCTTGATGTAATTGCTGTAGCAAAGTTGCTTGTTGCTGTTTTTTGTCGATGATCCACTGTGCTTCATAGCTGAGTAATTCATTGAGAAATTCTTCACTGACCGATAGCTTAGCCTGCCATTGTTGCCAGTCTTGATGTAACCCGCCAGCCTGAGCTTCCAGTTGCATCACCCGCTGCTCATATTGCTCACTCTTATTTTGGCTGACCAGCAGCTCATTCTTGTAACTCACCAAAGCCTGTTCTGCGTTGTATAGCGCCTGAGTTAATTGCTCTACCTTGCGCGCTAACGCCTCTTTGGCGGCGACAGGGTCTGCGCCCTGAGTTATTTGGCTAATTTCTTCTTGCCACTGAGCCTGTTGCTGAACATCGCGGGTTAATTGCTGGGCTACAGGCTCTACCTGTCGCTTGTATTGTTGTAATTGCTCAACCAATAACACCTTAGTCTGGTCAAGTTCACGCTGCTCAATCACCAATTCATCAAAGTAATTATTCTTTTCAATATATTGCTCTACATCACCCGCTAGCTGTTGTTTGAATGCGCTTAGCCTTTCGCTATCGACTAATAACTCAGGCCAGTTGGCCGATGCATAGGCATTGCTAAGCCTGTCGATTCGCGCATTCATTTGCTGCATAGTTTGGCTAACATTTTGTTGAGCGAGCAGCACCTCAGACTCCAGTGAGGCAAGCGTATTCTGGTTATTAACCATCGTTTGCGCGCCAAGCTCCAATTGATGTTGGAGAGATAAGAGCTGTTGCTCAATATCACGGGCCTTAATAACCTGTGTTGACGTTTGCTGATGTAGCGCTTTTGCTTGTTCAATATCGAGTTTGATCGTGGCGATGCCACTCTCAATGTTGGCCAGTTCAAAGGCTGATACTGGCGCGTGAGATAAGCCCCTTAATAACAATGAAAGTTGCTCAACCTCCTGACCAATGACTTCATTCTGTGCTGCCTGTTCTTTACCTATCGCGTCTAACTGCGTTAACTGCGTGGCCAATTCGCTACCTTCTTCAGTCAGCGAAAGCACCCGTTGATTGAGCTGCTCGACCAACAAGTCCCCAACCTCTAATTGTTTACTATAAGGGTGCTCTAAACCGCCACACAAAGCGCAGGGTTGACCATCCACAAGTTGTTGGCGATGATCATGTAGCGACATCACATTACGGGCATTGTCTAAGGCTAAGATAGCTTCTTGCAATGTCGGTTGGTGTAGCTTTTTTTGTTCGTTTATTTGTTGATATTGATGACGTAATTTTTGTAAGTTGAGCTCAATATCCTGTTGCTGCTGCTTCTTATTACCGATCATCGCCTGATATTCAAGCCCCTGAGTAACCGCCTGCTGTTGGCACACCAAGGTGGTTAATTGCTGCTGATGTTCGCCCTGTTGTTGTTCGAGCTGCTGGAGGCTTGTTTGCTCAAATAGCTGCGCATATTGCTGCAACTGTGCTTGGCATTGCTTGAGTTTAGCTTGATCTTGAAACTGCGCCTGTTCGAGTATTTGTTGCTGCTCTCTTAGTCCGGCGCTTTGGGAATTTGCCTGCTTAATCTGGCCAATGGTTTGTTGATGGTCAATGTGGTGATGTAGATAATCTTCGATACCTTGTTCGATGGCGGGTAACTGATTAACGACATTACGGGTTGCTTCATTTTGTGACAAAAACACCGCGAGCTGCTCGCAAAGATGACTATTTTGCTTAAGTTGCTGCTCGTTGCCACTGAATTTTCGACTAATGGACTGCTGCTGAGCTTCTATTATCGATAATTGTTGCCGATCATTAGCAATTTTTTCATCGAGATAAACAAGATCTCGCTGCCGCGCAATAGCCTGTTCAAACCGCGGCAACTGATTATCAAAGTCCTGCTGGGCCAAGCCCTTAACTTGAACTAGTTGCGTCACCTGCTCTTGAGTATCCGCCACTTGCTGCTGGTTTTGCAACATACCGTGATTAGTCGCCTGCTTTTGTTCAAGCAAGACTTGCTGCTGTTGGCTGTTTTGATGACGTTGAGCCTGAGTGACACGGGCACCCTGAGCGAGTTCTATATTTTGCAGTAGCTGACTTATGTCATCGCATTGTTTACATTGCTGTTGCACCTGCTCGAGCTCAATAACTCTCTGACTGTGTTGCTGCACAGCTGCTTCATACTGCTCTAAGGTTTGTTCTAACCATTGTAATTGTTGCTGCTGCTGGTCGAGCCCCGCGATACTTTCATTAACCGCTGACAGCTGCTTCGCTAAGGCTTGTTGTGCCTCTTGTGGCAGCAGACTGACCTCTTCAATTTTTGATTGCAACAACTTAAGCTGCTGCTCGCTCTCTTTGGCGGTGGTATAAGCTAACTTAGAGATGGTGGAGTAAAGCTGTGTCCCGGTAATACGTTCTAGCAGATCGGAACGTTCTTTCGCTGGCGCCTTTAGAAAGGCGGCAAAGTCCCCCTGAGCTAGCAATACTGAGCGTCGAAACTGTTCGTAATTGAGTCCAATAAGTGACTCTATTAACGTCAACACCTCCGTTTTTTTGGTCGCTAATACACGTTGTGATTGGCATTCTATTAGCTGCATCTCTTGGGCTTGGATACGCCCACTGGCACTATTTCTGGCGCGCTTGAGCATCCATCTAGCTTGATAACGCTGAGTGTTGTCTAATTCAAAAACAACCTCTGAGTAACAACTGCTCGCTCCTCGCGTCAAGATATGACGTACATCGTTACTCTTTAGTCGATCACCCTCGGGCATCTGTGCATGACCAATCGCTGCGCCGCGCCGGTGATTGCTAAAGCGTGGCATGGCATCAAATAGACTTAAGCATATCGCATCAAGCAAGGTGCTCTTGCCCGAGCCTGTATTACCACAGATTGCAAAGAGACCTGCATCTGCTAATACGCCTTGGGAGAAATCAATATGAAAGGGTGCCGCCAAGCTAGCAAGGTTCTCCCCAGCAAGTGAAATGATTTTCATCTATCGATGGTGTCCTGTGGGTAGATTAAGTGACGCGTTAAGATTATTGCTCATCTTGATAACTTTTAACCAAGAGATCATTAAATGCCGCGAGATATTTGTGCGGCGGCTGCGCGTTAAATTGCTGCTTATATTTAAGTTCAAAGACCTGCTGCGGTTGAATTTGGTCGAGGTTCTCCCCTTGTATCAAAGGGGACGTACTTGGGCTATCTTGATAATGAGTGGTAATTTTAACTAACCGCACACACTTACCTTGCAACGCCTTAACAATTTGCCCTCGTAACATCGACTGGGGACTGTCGAGTAACACCACCACCTCTAACAAGGGTTGTAATTGTTCTTGCACCTGAGGTAGATCCAATTGCGCCAGCGCGATCAGCACTTGATCTAACGGCAACGGCGTGGCCGGCACTTTAAGCAATTGAACCTGCCGCGGAATAATCACGCTAGTGACATTTGCTAATTTCCCCTGGCTAAACTCCACTATTTTGACTTGATGTTTATAATCTTTTTCAGACAGCGACATCGGGATCGGTGAACCGCTATAAAATACTGGTTGCCCCCCTAGTTGCTGTGGTTTATGCAGGTGACCAAGCGCTGTATAGTCGAACTGGCGAGCAAAATTATCGATGGGTAATGCGTGTTGATTGCCCCCTAAAATACGCCGCTCTGACATTTCGCTAATTTGACTCGACACTAAATAAGCATGAGCGGTGGCGATACTCGCCTGTTGTGGGGTATTTAACGCGTCAATTTGCTGGGCCAGCTGCTGGTAAACTCGCTCTACCCCCGCCACCAGTTTATCCTGGCAACCTTCATCTAGGGTTGCTAAATCAAGATCACCGGCGCGCAAAAATGGTACAGCTGCAACTCGTGCCCCGACCTCTCCAGAACTATTTGTTAATTCAATAATCAGCTTATCCAGATCAAGAGAATTATCGACATTGCGCGGCAAAGACCCAATTAAATGAATATCAAAGGCTTTGAGCAGATGATCCGGAGCATCTAATTTACTGGGCGAGTCATGATTACCCGCCACCAGCAACAAATCAAGCTGCGGTAAACGCTGCTTGACCTTAGCCAAGAACTGATAAAGCAAGCGCCACGCCCACGCGGGAGGATTGGCACTATCAAAAATATCGCCGGCCACAATTAAGCTATCTACATGTTGCTCTTTTAACTGTTCGAACAGCCAATTGAGAAAACATTGTTGTTCAAATTCCCTAGAGATCCCCAGTAACTGATGTCCTAAGTGCCAATCGGAGGTATGAAGTATTCGCATTATGGTCCTTTTAACCGCTTTATCTTTGCTATTTTAAAGCCTTTAAACTATTTTTAACATAGTTAAAAAAAACATCTTAGGACATAATGCAAGTCAGTTAAGGAATGTGTGAACGATGAAACGCGGCCACTCCCGTCCTTTATTGCCTTAAATTAGAAATTGACCAATGAAAAAATCAGGGATGATTTTTTAGTATTTACCGCAGGTAAAGCCAGGGATGACTTTAGTCGAGTGACGCAGGAGCCAAAGCCGGGATGCGGATCAAATACGGTATTGAATAGACAATTTATCATTTAAGATCAGCGATAAATTTACGGGTCGCCTTTCTTTTGGTTACTTTTCTTTGGCGAAGCAAAGAAAAGTAACTGGTGTGCGTGTGCCTATGCTCAATTAATGAGATAAAGTTAAGCAGCACATCAAAAAATTCACTGAAGCTATAATTCTTCGCTTAACTGACCAGTATTAATCTTAGGACACAATGATCTGTTTACCCTGTACGGTGAAAAAAATTCACCACGAACTAAGGCAGTAAATGACTTCTTTGTTACCAATTAACAACATATCTACCTTGTTGTGATACGTTATTGAGGAAAATCGCTGATGGCCGCCGTTAGTATTTCTAGAAGACTGCTACGCACTGTGCTTTGTTCGTATGTGTTTTTAACTCTGGTGATGATGATGATGCACCTTTTCTCGACCTATTTTTTAGTGAAGGCGGATATCAGCGAAGAAATACATCAGTTAGAGCGAACCATCAATGTCAGCCTAAGCCAGGCCATTTGGGAGCTTAACGACGAACAAATCGATGCCATTGGGCGTGGCTTAACCGAAATGAGCTTCGTTCAAGCGGTGGTCATTCAAGATGAAAACTCAGGGACTATTTATCAAAGTAGCGCAGGACTGTCGTTACTCGAAACTCCTCACCTCGAGCATGGCCCACTGGAGATAGGTGAATACTTTGGCTCAATTGCCGAGCTAGAGTTTTCTTTTTCCGCCAATGCTAAAACCCAACACTCCAATACAGTTGGCCATATCGCGATCTTTTCGGATCATTCCATTGTCTTTAGCAAGATGCGGGTGCAAGTGATATTTTCATTGCTGGGCGCTCTTTTTAGCATTTTTTTAATCTCCTATCTGATCAAATATTTGTTCCATAAGTTGCTGACAACCCCGTTAGAAAATCTCAGTCATAACATCGCAAGGATTGACTTGGACCACTTAAATAAGGCGCAATTGCAGCCGCCAAGCACCCATAAAGATGAACTAAACATGTTAGCTTCATCATTTAACTTAATGCTAACCAAGCTCGAAGAATATAAAGACCATCTTGAACAAACTAAACTACAGCTAATCGAAGCCAATACGTTACTTGACCAACAAAATGCTTTCCTAGAGACTCAAGTTTCCAATAAAACGGCTAAATTAAGCGAGACAGTGACCAAGCTTGCGACGCAAAAGGAGACGCTAGAGCTTAATAAACAGGAATTATTAACTTCCCTTGATGAATTACGTCAGACCCAATTTCAATTAGTCCAATCGGAGAAGATGGCATCTTTAGGCGGCTTAGTGGCAGGTATTTCACACGAAATAAATACACCAGTGGGGATTGGAGTTACCGCGGTCAGTTATTTGCGCGAATGTTTGTCGACACTCGAGACTAAAATTAACGCAAAGACCTTGACCCAATCAGACATGAATCAATTTGTTACCGACGCCAACAATTGTAGCTCCTTGTTACTGACAAACTTAGATCGTGCCTCACAGCTCATTCAAAGTTTTAAGGACATTGCCGTAGACCAAACCAGTGAAGCGGTGCGTGATGTTAACTTAGTCAGTTACCTCGAAGAGGTACTCGTCTCATTACAACCTAAATTTAAACGAACTAATCACAACATTATCCTTACAGGCGAACGTGATATCACCATCCATTGCCGCGCCAGCGCACTGGCACAAATTTATACCAACCTAATTCTTAATTCATTAATTCATGCCTTTGAAAACATTCGTCATGGTCAACTTGAGTTTACCTTTGCCAAAGATGATAAGATGATATATATCACCTATCATGATAATGGTGTAGGACTATCGGCCAAAAGTCTTGAACGTCTATTTGAACCCTTCTATACCACCCGACGTGGCCAAGGAGGCAGCGGGTTAGGCACCCATATTTTATATAACTTGGTGACGCAGTCTCTTAATGGCAAGATAGACGCTGAGAGTGAACTAGGACAAGGACTGACTTATCATATTGAGTTTCCTATTCCTGTACAACCCACCGCACAAGATCCCCAGAGCGATTGCTAAGTGCCAAGGATTTGCATACACTCTTGGCCAATTCCCCAATTTATGCCCTTTACGCGCTGATAAGAATCGCTGCCAACGGCATTGTCCAATACGAGTATTTATTATGTGGTTTAAAAACCTTATCGTTTACCGATTATCAACCCCAATTGACCTTACCCCAGACCAACTTGAGACTCGTCTGGAAGAGTTTGCCTTTCGCCCTTGCAAGAGCCAAGAGCAAAGTAAATATGGTTGGGCTAAACCTATGGGTAAACATGGCGAGTCACTGCTTCATGTCACCGATGGCAATATTCTATTGTGCGCTCGCAAAGAAGATAAGATGCTACCAGCATCGGTAATTAAAGAAGCGCTCGATGAAAAAGTTGAGATGATAGAGCAAGAAAGCGCTCGCCCGGTCAAGAAAAAAGAAAAGGATGCCCTCAAAGAAGAAATAATTCATACATTACTGCCAAGAGCAT
>Ga0209395_1006688_pt1 | contig 12363 bp, 6 predicted proteins | sample GOMGulsemesocosm_3_FD_184635 | JGI IMG/M metagenome (GOLD analysis project Ga0209395, IMG submission 184635) | Methane-oxidizing microbial communities from mesocosms in the Gulf of Mexico - GOM9D Gulf of Mexico (SPAdes) (version 2) | ecosystem: Environmental > Aquatic > Marine > Cold seeps... | reverse complement strand
AATAAGATTCCAAATTTTGCAGGAATTAAATTCACAAAAAACAATTTGATTGATTATAAATTGTGTTTAGATTATGAAAATAACAACTACAATATACTGTTTGGAGCTGATGAAATATTGGTGTCCAGTTTGGTATTAGGAGCAACAGGATGGGTAGGGAGTACCTACAATCATTTAGCACCTTTGTATACGCAAATAATAAATGCTTTTCAAAACAATGAAATAGAATTAGCAGCACAATTACAAACCAAATCTATGTTGTTTGTTAAGGAATTAGCATCCTATGGGTTCTCTGGAGCAGGGAAGTCATTTATGAAACACCTAGGAGTGGATTGTGGTCCTAGTAGGTTGCCAAACAAAACATTAGTGGATGTGGATTTACTTAATATTACTAAGAAACTAGATGAAATAGGGCTTACTCCTTATTTTTCAAAAATATAGCATAACTAGTTCATATGTTTCATACTTTATATATGAGCGCCTTGACCCTTGGATTTGTTTAAAACTATATCCGAGGGTCTTTTTTTTAAAATTGTATAAAAATATATTTTTATGAGATTAAATTTAATTATTTTAATACTCGTTTTTTTTGCGGGAAACTTACATGCTCAAACGGAACAGAAAAAGCCAAACATATTGTTTATAGCGGTAGATGATATGGCGGATTGGGCAGGTTATTTAAATCATCCAAATGCACTTACCCCAAATATGGACAGGTTGGCAAAACAAGGGATTGTTTTCTCCAATGCTCAATGTACATCTCCTATTTGTGGCCCTTCTAGGGCAGCTATAATGACTGGAATGCGTCCCGAAACCACAAAAATTTATTCCAATAAAGGAGACTATTTAGACTATGTGCCCAATGCAATTTCTCTTCCTGAATATTTTAAGAAAAATGGCTATTATACCGCGGGGGCAGGTAAGTTGATTCATCCGTATAACAATGTGGTTCCAAAAGCTTTTAATGAATTCGGTCCGGGAGTTGGAATTGTAGGATCTCCTTTTACAGACCAAGAGTTGAGCACGGAAAATATGGATCCTACCGTTACAGTAGATCGCTTAAAAGTGACTTTGCCTATGAACGAAATCTCTACTTTGGATAGACCCAATAATAGATGGAGTACCTTTGATTGGGGACCTTTGGATGTTACTGATGACGAGATGCCCGACGGGAAAATTGCGAATTGGGCTGTTCAAGCATTGCAGAAAGAATATGATCAGCCTCTGTTTTTAGGGGTTGGGTTTTACAAACCGCACTTGCCTTTTTTCGCACCTAAAAAATATTTTGACCTGTATGATATCAATAATATAGAATTGCCAATAACACGCAATAATGATTTAAAGGATCTTAGTAAGACGGCAAAGCTTTATGCTAAAAGTACATCAACAGCAGGATTACATAAAACAGTCTTAAAGCATAAAAAATGGAAAGAAGGTGTGTTGGCGTATGTTGCGACTATATCATTTGTTGATGCTCAGATAGGGAAAATACTCGATGCTCTAGAAAAAAGTAGGTTGGCAGACAATACATTAATTATTTTTTGGAGTGACCATGGATTTCATTTGGGAGAAAAAGAGCATTGGGCAAAGCAAACTTTATGGGAACGAACCGCAAGAGTTCCTATGATCATCGTGCAACCTAAAAATCAAAAAAAATCAAATGTTCATTTAATTAGGAATCCGGTAAATCTTTTGGATGTCTATCCTACGTTAGTTGCTATGTGTAATTTACCTAAGAATGATCGTTTGGAAGGGGAGAACTTACTTCCTTTAATAAAAAATCCAACACAGCAATGGAAAAATATTTCCATTACGTCCATGGGAAGATCAAGCCAAGCTATACGATCAACAAAATGGAGATACATTCGATATTTTGATGGTTCAGAGGAATTGTACGATATGAAAAAGGATCCTCACGAATTTACAAATTTGGCGTCTAAAAGAAAGTATATAAAAATAAAGCAAGAATTGGCGCATCATTTTGTGAAGGATCCAACTATTAAGAGGTCTTTTAGATATAAGAAATGGAAAGTAATTGAAGAGGTTTCGGGGAATATGTTAGTTTTTGATTTAGAAAGCCCTCCGGGATTAACTGAAACTAGAAATTTAGCAAGTGAACGCAAGGGCTTAGTCATTTATTTGAAAAAGAGATTACTGTCTTTACCAGATGATAAAACACGGTTTGTTTTGGAATAAATAATTATAAATATTTTATATAAAAATGATGAAAGATACTAGATTATTAAAAGGGGTAATTTCTTTTGCACTACTATTAAGTGTTGTGCTTAATGGTTATGGACAAGATAAAAAAACGATCGATTTATTTATTAGTGGAAAGGAAAACGTAAAAGAATTTCGAATTCCTTCTTTAATAACAACTGTAAAAGGAACACTGTTAGCTGTTTGTGATGCGAGAGTAGGTCGCTCAGGAGATGTGCCAAATAATATTGATCAGGTCTTGAAAAGAAGTGACGATAACGGAAAAACGTGGACAGGTTTAACTACAGCAGTTAATTTCCCCAATATGGAAGGTGCTGCAGATCCTTCTTTAGTTCAAGATAAAGAAACGGAAAGAGTTTTTCTTTTTTATGGCTATTGTCCAGGTAGAAATAATGTCCAGAAAGGAGCAAATAGAGATAGGCGTTATTTGAGTTTGCACTATGTTTTTAGTGATGATGATGGGGTGACTTGGTCTATGCCTATAGTTGTTGAACATGGAATAAAAAAGGAAGGATGGCACTCTTTATGGCCTGGCCCAGGAAGAGGTTTGCAGCTGAAAAATGGAAATTTATTAATTCCTGTAACCGTGTACGATCATAAAATAATGGCATCTTATTTTGTGTATAGCGATACACAGGGTGCAACATGGAAAATATCCAATAAGGTTGCAGATGGTATTAATGAACCAACCATTGCCGAATTAGATGATGGAGCTTTAATGATGAATTCTAGAAATCACACTAAAAAAAGAGCATTAGTAACCTCTCTAGATGGTGGTAAGACTTGGGGAGCCCCAGTTTATCACAGTGAGTTGATAGAGCCTGGGTGTCAAGGTAGTTTTATTCAAACTATTTACAAAGGGAAAGAACTTCTTGTTTTTTCTAATCCAAGCAGTGTTAAAGGAAGAAAAAATATGAGTATTAAAATAAGTTTAGACAAAGGAAAGACTTGGTCTATAGAAAAACAAGTGTATCAAGGGCCATCGGCATATAGTTGTTTGACGGTTATGGCGAATGGTGAAATAGGATTGTTGTATGAAAACGGTATAAAATCGCCTTATGAGAAAATTAGTTTTATTAGTTATAGTATTAAAAATTTATTAAAAAAATAACATGAGAATAGTTACTAAAATTAGCGTATTGTTTTTTATTGGATGTTCTTTCATTTTGAATGCACAAAACAGTACAAAACGGAAGCCAAACATTGTGTTTATAATGGTAGACGATTTGTCTTGGAGTGATTTGTCGTATAACGGGAGTGTAGTGTATGAAACGCCAAACGTAGATAAGTTTGCGAAAGAAGGTGTCGAATTTGATAATTTTTACACAGCAGGTCCCGTTTGTTCTCCTACTAGAGCTTCCATTATGTCTGGTAAATATCCGGTAAGAACTGGGGTTACGACTTATCTATTAGATCCAGAAAGGGATGTTGATTATATGGAGAATCAATTAAACTTGTCGGAGTTTACTATCGGAGAGGCTTTTCAGGATGCTGGTTATAAAACGGGGTATTTTGGAAAGTGGCATTTGGGATATGAAGAAAAACATTGGGCGTCTCACCAAGGATTTGATGTTGCTATTGGAGGAATGGATTTGGATCATGCATGGAAATTGGCCCATCCAAATAAAAAAATGCCAATGATGAATCGAAAAAAAGGGCATGTTCGCTTTTTTAGTCCACATCATTTAACGTTTATGAAAGATGGTCCAAAGGGGGAGTATCTAACGGATAGATTAACAGACGAAACGATTAAGTTTATTGAAGAAAATCAAGAGAAACCGTTTTTTGCTTTTCTGTCTTATCATACAGTGCATACTCCTTTACAAGTAAAAGAAGCAACACGGAAAAAATACGAAGATAAAATCAAAAAGTTGGGGCTTCTGGGTGATAATACTAATGAGAATGGATCTAGAAAATATCAAAATATTCCAGAATATGCTGCCATGGTAGCTCATATGGATGAAAATGTAGGACGTCTATTGAATAAAATCAAGAGTTTAGGCTTGGATGAAAACACGATAATTGTATTTACATCGGACAATGGAGGCAAAAATAGTGTTACTTCTAATGCTCCACTACGAGGAGCAAAGCACAATTTGTACGAAGGAGGCGTCCGAAGTCCATTGATTGTTAAATGGAAAGGAAAGACCGTTGCAAGCACTGTGTCTCATGAAATTACGGTTTCAACTGATTTTTATCCGACATTATTGGATTTAGCAGGTCAAAAACAATATCCAAAGCAACATATAGATGGACTTAGTTTTAAAAAGAATTTATTGAACGTTAAAAAGCAACTAAAAAGAGATGCTATTTATTGGCATTATCCTCATGGGGTTTTTCAAGGAGCCATAAGAATGGGAGACTTTAAGCTAATTGTCAATTATAAATCAGGAAAAGAAGAGTTGTTTAATCTTAAAAAAGATATTTCTGAAAGTAAAAATCTTATAAACGTGCAACCATCACTTCATAAAAAAATGAGAAAAAAGCTTAAGAAATGGTTGGTTGAGGTTGATGCAAATTTCCCTAAGGGGTTTAAACCTGATATTTTAAAATGAAAAAGCAATGTATAGTATTAGGTTTTCTTCTAATTGGTCTTTCTAAAGTGTTGGCTCAAGATATTCCAGTTTTTGTGGATGTTTTTAATGTGAAAAACGAAATTATAAAGGGAGAAGGGAATAAACTTTTTGAGCAGTTTAGAGAACAAAATGTAATTGTAACAAATTCAGGGAGAATAGTTGTGGTTACTCAGGCAAGAAATAAAAGTAGATGGAGCGATAGGTCTGGTGAAGATTTGTATTGTAAAACAAGTGATGATCATGGAAAAACTTGGTCTAAAGCGTATTTTATGGCAGGTCATGATAAATTTTCTATTGTGCCTAATGCCACTGTTTACGATGCAAAAAAGAATAGAATTATAGTTTTGTACAATGTTTTTACTTGGGACTATAGCAATGCGACATCGAGAAAAACGGTAAAACAGAAAAATAGGCAATATCAAATTCATAGTGATGACGAAGGATTGACTTGGTCTTTTCCTAAAGATATCAGTTTTATGATGAAGGTTCAGAATGCCACTATGATATTTGGTTCGGGAGAAGGAATTCAACTAAAAAAAGGAAAACACAAGGGCAGGTTAATAGTTCCTGGAGGAGATTTTTCGGTCCGTACCAAACGATTGTATAATTTTTATAGTGATGATCATGGAGATACATGGAAAACCTCGGAGCCGATTCCTAATCCTAATTCCGATTTTTTACCTGTAGAGAGCGCTATTGCTGAATTAAAAAATGGTGATTTAATTTGGAACGAAAGATCAAATAATGGACATCGACGTCAGTCTTATAGTTATGATAAAGGAGAAACATGGACACCTATACGTTTACAGAATCAATTGCCTAGTGTTAGTTGTAATGCTAGTATTATTGCTGCTAAATATAAAGGAAAGGATATTTTAATTTATGCAGGACCTGTAGGACCAAATGTAAACGCTGTAGATGGATCCGAGTATAAAGGAGAGAATAGTTCGAAAAAAAGAGTTAATGGAACCGTTTTTATAAGTTTTGATAATGGAAAAACGTGGCCTTTAAGAAAATTAGTAGTTGCAGATAAATTTGCATATTCTAGTTTAGTGGAATTAGCAGATGGTAATATTGGTTTGTTTTATGAAGCTAACTCGCATTTAGATATTAAAATGGTGAAGTTTTCATTGGATTGGATTTTTTCTGATATGATAATTTCTATTAGCAATTATGAGAACAGCTATAATCTATATCATAATTATCCAAATAAAAGAAATGCAAAACTTGTTTATTTAGGTGAAAATCCAATGAACGAAGCTTCTGTGCAAGTTTTTAAAGACGGAGATATTCGAGTTTTTCATACGGATCAACGGTATAGTAATAAAGTAATGATGCAAGAATCTTTAGATAATGGTCATACTTTTTCTGAGTCGATAGAAGTTTTTAAAGATGAATTGATTTCTCAATATCCTCGCAGGACATTAATTGATGACAAAGGGAACCTACATTTACTAGTGTTTAAGAAAAAGGTGTTAGATGTGTATCATAGCGTATCTGTTGATAAAGGGAATTCTTGGTCTACTTTAACAAAAGTAACCGATGGTCGTATAGGTGCAATTAGAGGATTTATTCAGACAAATACTGGGAGGTTGATTTTTGCATTCCACCGAAGACAAGTTGGTAAAAAATCACCTACAGGAAGTTGTTATACTTCTTCTGTCTTTTCCGATGATCATGGGAAAACTTGGAACAAGTCTGCTTCAAAAGTAATTGCTCCAGTTTTCGAAAATTATAATGGTAATAATTATGGAGCTGTAGAACCTAATATTGTACAGTTAAAAGACGGCTCGATTAAAATGATTTGTAGAACCCAAACGGGTTATTTATATGAATCAACATCTAAGGATAATGGAGTGTCTTGGTCAAAGGCGAAACCATCTGTTTTTAAAAGCTCTAATTCTCCTGCTCATATTTTTAGATTGCCTAATGATCATTTGATTTTGACATGGTGTAATACGGCAGTTAGTGAGTTGAAAACTTTTGGTCGAATTTATACCAATAGGGAAGTGGTAACTATGGCGGTTTCTAAAGATGAAGGGGAGAGTTGGCAAGGATTTAGAGAGGTTTTTAGGTTGCCTAGCCGGAACGATTCGGGGGAAATACCTGGAGGAGATTCTGGTGCAGCATACCCCAATTTAGATATGACAAAAAACGGGAAAATTATTTTAGTAACTGGACAAGGTGAACACGGTGGTGGAAAAGCGATGTTTTTGATTGATCCAACCTGGTTAGAAGAAAAAATGCAGTTTGATGATTTCTCAGGTAACTTGGAAAAATGGTCTTGTTACTCTTTTACTAAATTAGGATTAAAACCAGAAAGAAAGTTAGGAGCAAGTATTGAATTTGATAATTCAGCGGCCAATGGTAAGGTATTACTTATAAATAAAGATAAAGACGATCTGTATGCTGACGGGGCTGTTTGGAACTTTCCTATGGGAAGAAAGGGAGTTCTTACGTCAAGAATCAAATTGAACGAATTAACAAAGGGAGTTTCTATCTCTCTTACCGATCATTTTAGGCACCCTAATGATAAAGGCGGAGATAAAACAGCAATGTTTACAGTGAAATTCGATGATGCCAAAGCATCAAAAATTAATGCCAATGAATGGTGTTTGCTTAAAATGTCGTGGGATTTGGATTTGAAAACATGTAAATTATATGTAAATGATCAGCTCGTTGAGACACTTAATTTAGAAAATGAAACAGGAACTGGGATATCTTATGTGCGTTTTCGGAATATGGCATCAAAAAATGATTATAAAGATGCCGGACTAAAGCTAGACTGGATTGATATTAAAGTTAAAGAATACTAGAAATTACTTTTATTTTAAAAAAATAAACCCTTTCAATTAAAAATTGAAAGGGTTTTTGTGACCTCGGGAGGATTCAAACCTCCAACCTCTTGAGCCGTAATCAAGTGCACTATTCAGTTATGCTACGAGGCCGTTAAGCGGTTGCAAATATAGGTGTTTTTATTCTTTATAAACTGTAAAAAAACAAAAAATATATAATTAATTTTTAGGAGGCTGAACGTGAATTAAATGCATTGTTATAAGGAGCTAAAGTCTCTTGCTTTTTAGTTGGCTTCTGGTGAGTTTAAAAATAAAAAAAAGTTGTAATAGAAGTGTGTAATCAAAAACTAATAAAATAACTGCTTTATTGATTGAATTGAATTGATGAGAATGAGTGCTGTGATTGCAACATTATGAGTTATGGAAGTAAAGGATTGACTAAATACGATCATATTAATAAAAGGAAATAGTTTAATGTAATTTGGTAGAAGATGATCATATTTTTTTATCTAGCAGCCTTCTCAAGTATAATCGAGATTACAATTATTGTCCTGTAATTATAGTGTCAATAAACTTTTAAGGCGGCTAGTAAAAAATAGTTGTTATTTATTAATATTTAGAATCTCAGGATTTGTAATTACAAATTCTGTACGTCTATTTTGTTGGTGTTCTTCTTCGGTACATTTCACACGGTTCGAACATTTATTTGTTAGTTTTCGTTCTCCATAGCCTCTTCCTGTTAAGCTTGAAGTGGAAATACCGTTTATAATCATATATTCCACAGTAGAATTCGCTCTTCTTGTGGATAATTTGTCGTTGTATGAATCGGGTCCTCTAGAGTCACAATGGGCACCGAATTCAACAATCAATCCTGGATACTTTTTCATTATTTTTATGGCTTTGTCTAGTTCAATAGCTGATTCCACCGTAATTGTTGCTTTGTCAAATTCAAAATAAATAGTTTCTATCTTAAGGATTACTTTGTCTCCAATGACGATGAAATCTTCATCAGGGTCAAGCGCAAGTGTGATTTCATTCACCTTTTCATCTTCATCATCAGTCTCTAACACCATAATTGCTTTGAGGTAGTTTTCCTTAGTTCCTTCAATTCTGTAAGTAGCATCACAATCTAAAGGAAATTCAAATGTTGCTTCGTTACCAACGGTCACTGTAAGACTGTCAATTTTAACATTGTTTTTGAATAAATGTACTAGTGTACCAGGTAAAAGCAAGCCTGTTTTTTTGTCTTTTACAATACCATTTACAAATTGATTACAAATTATTGGCATCTCTTTTTTGAAATAATAAATATCATCGTCTCCATGTCCTTCATATCTATTGGATGAAAAATAGCCTTCCAAGGTTTCATTGTTTATAATCAAAGCAAAATCATCACGATCGCTATTCATTGGTTCCGCTAAATGCGTTGTTGATATAACGCCGTTTGGCCCCAATTTACTCATGTATAAATCCAACATTCCTAAACCTTCTCTTCCATTTGTGGAAAAATACAGTTCATCATTTCCAGAAATGTAAGGGAACATTTCCTTTTTTGGGGTGTTGATGTCCGGACCTAGGTTTTCTGGGTTTCCAAAGGTTCCATTATCAAAAATAGCTACTTTAAAAATATCTGTCTCTCCTAAAGTTCCTGGCATGTCTGAAGTAAAATAGAGTGTTTTTTGATCTTCACTTAAGGTTGGATGTCCTACGGAATAATTATCATCATTAAAAGGCATATTAGAAATTTCTGACCAGCGCCCATCAGCTCCTTGAGTGGCTTTAAACATTTTTAATCGATTGATTCCCAAAGAATCTTTTCGGTATCGTCCTTCAAAATAATTACTTCTTGTAAAGTATATTGTTTTTTTATCCTTTGAAAAAGCAATGTCTGCTTCGTGGAAGCGTGTGTTTACAACTTTAGAGAATTTTTCAATATCCTTTAATTCACCGCCTTCAATAATCGTAGCTATGTAAAGATCCAAGAAGGGTTGGTCATTTCCTTTCCAAAGATTGTTTATAATAAAATTTCTTTTTTTGGGAGAAGCATATACTAATTTATCTTCACCATAAAATGTAGTCCCAAAATTAGACAATACACTATTGGTTGCTAAATTTTTAATAGTATAAGTTGGTTCCTCTTTTTGTGCATTACCTAGGTAAACACAAAATAATAACATTATTATGGCGATTTTTTTCATCATTTTTAGTTTTATATCTTATTAAAAGAATCTAGGTGATTGTCCGTATCTGGAGTTACTAATGGTCATTAATAATATCACCTCATGTGATCCAGAATTAAAATCTCCAAGATTTGTTGTGGTGTAATCATATGAATATCCTACCCTTATTAAGGGGGCAACTTCCATGCTTACTAATGCGCTGATGGAATCATCTACTCTCCATGCCAAGCCGAATTCCAATTTGTTATTGATCAAAACATTTCCAGCTAAGTCAATAGATAATGGCGCTCCTCCAACACCTTTTAAAAGGACTGAGGGTTTTAGTTTTAAATAATCATTCAGGTTAAATACATAGCCACTAGTAAAAAAATAGTGCATCTTTTCAGCTGCAGAACTTATGATCCCTGCCTTTTTCTTGAGATGAAACTGCTTTAACATATTTGGGATAGATAATCCTGCGTAAAATCTATTTGTGTAATAAAATGCTCCCGCACCAAAATTAGTATAAGTCCTATTGATATTATCTTTAAACACATCATCTGGTATGTTGTCTCCTAAATCGAGACCGCTCAATTGCGCATTTAAAAAAGTAGCGCCCACTTTAACACCAAAAGCCAAGTTTCCAACTTCGGAAGTTTGTATAGTATACGATACATCTGCAAATAAATTTTGTTCTTTTACAGGTCCTATATTATCGGCGAATACTGATAGACCAAATCCTACATTTTTTCTGATAGGAGCGTTTACGGTAACAACAGTTGTTTTTGGAGCTCCGTCAAGTCCTACCCATTGTGTACGATGTAGAATTCCTATATTTAATGAGCCTTCAGATCCTGCATACGCAGGGTTTACAATATGCATATTATACATATAATGTGTATATTGAGGGTCTTGCTGACTATAAACGTGTATAGAGAGCATTGAAAATATGCATATTAAAATTGCGACTTTTTTCATAAACTTGTTATTTAAAGGTTATCATAAATTCCTTATAGGTTATCTATTTAAATATAGAAATCCTGATCTTGGTTTTAAGTCATTCTTATTAAAGTGTAAGGTGTAGAAATAGGTTCCTACAGGAGCTTTTTTATTACTACCGAGTGTCATTCTTCCTCTGGAATATCCATCCCACCAAATTGGTTGTCCTTGCGGATTTCCATCATGTTGATATCTGTATACAACAACACCCCATCTGTTGTAGATTACCATGTTAAAGTCTGGATATAAATTTACCAATCCTTCTACATCGAATTCTTCATGGACGCCGTCATCATTAGGAGAGAAACCTTCTGGTATTATAAATGAAGCACCTAATACACCGGCGATAATGATGTTTACAGTGGCAGTATCACATAATTGATCATTATCACATACTTGGTAAACAAAACTGTCGTCACCTATGAAATCAAAATCAGGTGTGTAACTAACACTTCCATCAGCATTTACAGTAACGGTCCCGTTTTCAGGTTGATCAATTATTGTAACGGAGCTCGTGTCAATTGTGCCGTCAAGATCATAGTCATTAGCCAAGATGTCAATATCAATTGGGATATTGGCTTGTGTTATGATCTGAGTTTCGTCATTACCTATATCTTCTGGATCATCTACAGCTACGGGTGATAATAAAGCCGTTATGGTTACAGTAGCGGTAGCGCTATTCATACTTCCGTCAGTATTGGTAACGGTTACTGTATATTCGAATGTGTCCATTCCAAAATAGCCTGAATCAGAAATATATGTGACGATATTATTTGAGTCAACAGTTACACTCCCGTTTGCAGGTTCAGTAAATGTGATACTTTCAATGATGTCATCTTCGGCAAATGAATCATTTGCTAAAATAGCAATGTCTACCGGCTCTCCATCTATGGAGGTTGCCTCGTCATCAACTGCTTCTAAGTCTGGATCAATTATCGTGATTTCTCCTTGTTCATCGTTGATACCGATTAGTACGGTAGATAAATTACTCAAATTCACAAATAAACTTTCGGTTGGTTCGATTAAATTATCATCGATAATCGGTACGATTACTACTTGAGTTTCGGCGTTGTTTCCAACAAAATTCAGTGTTCCGGAAGTTGTTGTATAATCACCAGGTTGCAGGGCCGTATTGTCTGCGGTGTCAAAGTCGACGCTAAATCCACCTTGTACATTTCCGGTAAGAGTTACGGTCAATGTTGCTGTTCCATCACCTTCGTTTACGGTGATGTCATTAATGCTCAATCCATTGCTTGGATCTCCGTCATTATCATTGATAGTAATTTCTCCTTGACCATCGTTGATACCGATTAGTACGGTACTTAAATTACTCAAATTCACATATAAACTTTCGGTCGGTTCGATTAAATTATCATCGATAATTGGTACGATCACCACCTGAGTTTCTGTATCATTTCCAACGAAATTCAGCGTTCCTGAAGTTGTTGTATAATCACCAGGTTGTAGGGCTGTATTGTCCCCCGTATCAAAGTCGACGCTAAATCCACCTTGTACATTTCCGGTAAGTGTTACGGTCAATGTTGCGGTTCCGTCACCTTCGTTTACGGTGATGTCATTAATGCTAAGTCCGTTGTTCTCCCCGCCATCATTATC
>Ga0209395_1006686_pt1 | contig 12365 bp, 11 predicted proteins | sample GOMGulsemesocosm_3_FD_184635 | JGI IMG/M metagenome (GOLD analysis project Ga0209395, IMG submission 184635) | Methane-oxidizing microbial communities from mesocosms in the Gulf of Mexico - GOM9D Gulf of Mexico (SPAdes) (version 2) | ecosystem: Environmental > Aquatic > Marine > Cold seeps... | reverse complement strand
GGCAAGGCAGCTTAGTTTTACCCGTGCCGCCGAAGAGTTGTTTGTTACGCAAGCAGCAGTGAGTCATCAGATTAAAGCGCTGGAGGAACATCTAGGCATAAAAATGTTTATGCGAAAAAATCGTTCCTTGTTATTAACCGAAGAAGGGCAGTCATATTATTTAGACATTAAAGATATTTTTACTTCTTTGCATGATGCCACCGAAAGATTACTTGCCCGCGGTGCAAAAGGAGCGATCACGGTGAGCTCACAAGCAAGCTTTGCGATTCAATGGTTAGTGCCTAAACTAGCAGCCTTTAATGCCTTGCACCCTGAGATTGATGTGCGAATTAAAGCCGTTGATCAAGCTGAAAATTCACTCACGGAAGATGTAGATGTCGCTATTTATTATGGCCGAGGTAACTGGCCAGCGGTTCATGCCGATAAATTACAAACCGAATATTTAATTCCGGTGTGCTCACCGCTCTTGATACAAGAAGGATTATCACGCTCAAAGCCTCCGCTACTCAGTCTTGACGATTTAAAACATCATACGTTATTGCATGATACTTCCCGCAAAGATTGGCGGCGCTGGTTTAAGCAGATTGGTGTTAAAGGGAGTAATGTCAACCACGGGCCGATCTTTAGTCATTCGGCGATGGTGGTGCAAGCAGCGGTGCATGGCCAAGGGGTTGCCTTAGCCTATAATGTGTTGGCTAAACCAGATATTGATTCAGGTCGCTTAGTTTGCCCGTTTAATGACGTGTTAGTGAGTAAAAATGCTTATTTTGTCGTTTGCCGTGAAAGTCAAAAGGATATTGGTAAAATAGAAGCCTTTAGAGAGTGGTTGTTAGATTTAGTGGCAGCCGAGCAAGCGCAAATTACTGATGGACAAATATCATGATCACCCAAGTGGAAAATACGGTTGCGCAGCCAATCGCACAAATTATTTTTGCTCATGGCGCTGGAGCAAATTTACACCATGAGTTTATGGAGCAAATCACCCGTTTTTTTAATGGTGCCAATATCAATGTAATACGGTTTAACTTTCCTTTTATGGATAAACGCGCGGAAACGGGTAAACGATACCCCCCAGATAGAATGCCTAAGCTGCTAGCGTGTTATCAAGCGGTCATTAGCGAGTATGTGAATAAAGCCGATAAAGACTCGGCGCTACCTCTTTATCTTGGTGGAAAATCGATGGGTTCTCGTGTGGCAGCAACCTTGGCAGGAGACGCTGATATCGCCGGCCTCATTGCTGGGGTGTTTTGTGTCGGCTATCCTTTTCATCCGGCTAAGAAACCAGAAAAACTTCGTTTACCACCACTGCAAAATACTTTAACCCGTGTGCTGGTCGTGCAAGGAGAGCGTGATACCTTAGGATCTCAAATTGAAATAGCCGACTATGAGCTTGCAGATTTGTGCCAAACGGTATTTTTGCCCGATGGCGACCATAGCTTAAAACCTCGGGTAAAGTCTGGCTTTACACAGCAGCAACACATGCAAAGTGCGGTTGAGCATTTTTGTACTTTTATCGCCAAGACCACTAACCTCGAGGTAAAGCATGCTAGCGAATAAGCAAAAAGATAAAACTATCCGTTTTTTGATGGTTTTTGTTGGCATCAGTGGGTGCTTTTCGGTACTATTCGGCGCTTGGCTCGCCCATAGTGGTGCGACGTTTTCGACGCCGGTATTAAATAGCGTTAAAACTGGCCTTCAGTATCAATTATTTCATACGTTGGCGTTGTTAGTCACTTTGGTTTGGGCACTCAGTAAAGCGCCAAGCTGGCTGTTAATGGCCGCGTGTATTAGTTTTTTTATGGGAATATTGCTTTTTAGCGGCAGTATTTATCTCAAACATTGTTTTGATTTTATTCTTGTGGGTAAACTCACCCCTTTTGGCGGGATATTGCTTGCCGGGGCTTGGGTTTTACTCGCGATTGAAAGTATTAAAAATTTATAATTCCTCTTGTCGACGTATTGTTAATACTAGAGGGGAGAAATGAATTTAAGGTAAAGTAACTTATGACTTCCATTGTATTATATTGCCGCCCTGGCTTTGAGAAAGAGTGTGGGGCAGAAATCCAAGAAAAAGCCGCTTGGAATGAGATGTACGGCTATTTAGAGCTGAAAAAGAACGAAGGTTTGGTGTTTTTTCATTTACATGATGAAAGTCATGGTGAAGTTTTAATGGATAAATTGCCATTAAAGCGACTTATTTTTGCTAGGCAATGGTTTGTTACCTTAACTGAAAAAATAGCATTACCCGATTATAATCGGGTTGAAGCCATTGTTGAGACCTTAGGGGCAGATTGGCAATATGATGAATTGCGCATGGAAATGGCTGATACTAACGACGGTAAAGCACTCAGTAAATTCTGTCGTAAACTGGCGGTGCCGCTTCGCCAAGGTTTGCGTAAAGCGAAAGTACTAACCGATAAGAAACCCAGCAAAGAAATTAATCAAGATGGTTCAATTTTGCATGCGTTATTTTTATCAGGGCAAGAAGTTATTTTAGGGTTTTCAATTACACGTAATAGCTCTGAGCATGTTATGGGTATTCCGCGTCTTAAGTTTCCAAGTCTGGCGCCGAGTCGTTCGACCTTAAAACTCGATGAAGCCTTTTTATATTTTGTCCCTAAAGATGAATGGCCAACGCGATTAACCTCAGGGATGAATGCGGTTGATTTAGGCTCTGCACCGGGTGGCTGGACTTATCAACTGGTACGTCGCGGTATGATGGTGACAGCGATTGATAACGGCCCAATGGCTGAGTCGTTAATGGAAACTGGCCAAGTTAAACATAAAATGATGGATGGCTTTAAATATGTGCCTATGAAGCAAAATGTTCATTGGCTAGTATGCGATATGATTGAAAAACCACAGCGAGTGGCTAAGTTAATGGCGCAGTGGCTATTAAATGGTTACTGTAAAGAAGCGATGTTTAACTTGAAGCTCCCAATGAAAGGGCGTTATCAACAAGTCACTAAAGACATACAAAGTATTAAAGATGCGTTTGGTGAGCACAACCTGAAATATGAACTGTATGCAAAACATTTGTATTATGATCGTGAAGAAATAACCGTGCATGCAAGACTGTTATCCCCATTGCCACAAAGTAAGAAGTAACTAACACTTTAATCATATCGCTTGGATGATTGACCGTTTTACTCGCTTACTCATTATTTTATGACTAAACGGTTAAAAGCAAAGCAATAAAAAAGGCAGCCAACGTAGCGTTAGCTGCCTTTTCTTTATATAAATGCTGGTTAACGTCTTGTGCTAGTCTTTATTATCCCCAGCTAAGCTTACTCTATAGTTTCAGCATTCTGTGGCGCTAAGGTTATTTTATAACCCGTAGTAGAACTACTATCTTTTTCTAAAATTAGAAATTGATCGCTACTGTCTTCATCTAGTACTAATTCATAGGTAGAAAGAATAATATCTGAGGTATCGAGCTTACCAACAATATACAAAGTATAAGTATTGTTTAATAAGGTAACGTAAGTCGGGCTAGCAAATTTAGCGGTTAATGACTGATCTGCAGTTTCAATAATCTCGTCACTTTTGACGAAATACACATTAATTGCTGAGAAGTCATCTACTATTTCATCTTGATCAATCAGGTTGACTACCTTGATTTGATGGCTATAAATACTAACACTTTGACTGTTATCAACCACTAATGAATTAATAGTGATTTCTTTTTCATCAATAGTACCATCACCATTTTCGTCAATATCGCCATCACCATCTTCATCAACGGCTTCTTCTAATAAATAGAAAAAGATAGTTTTATCGCTGTTTTCATTTAACGCCAGTAAGTGATTATTAATAATCACTTCTGCAGAGTTTGTATCGACTAAGCTCATGCTATAATCACCTGCTTCAGTCAAAATTGCTGAGCTGAAACCACGATAAGCTAATGCGTCTACTTCAGCACTATCGTCAATACCGTTAATGTGAAAATCAAAACTACCTTGATACTCAGGTAATAACTCATGTTCAACAATACCATTATATACTTGGTACTGAGCTTCTGAATTGGTATCTGGATATTCTGTGGTTGATGATGTTGCCAAACGCTCTAAGATAAATGGCGATGAGCCCACACCTTGGTTTTCTCGGATCACCATCGTATACTCAGCAGCATATGAAAAAGAAATGCTACTTGATTCATACAATACTTCAGTGTTGCCTGCTGAGGTGAGATAGAACACATATTCATCTTGGTCAATTTTCTGATTATCGGCTAATTCAGTGTAATTAGTTTGATTAAGCAAGGTTGCTTCATTAAAGGTTTCATCTGATTCCGAGTAATAGATATCAACCCCTTCAGACCAAGTGTGCATGTTAAGTACACGTAGATTAAAGAGATCATCATCATCATCGTCTTCTATTTCATCATCATCTCTGATTGGAATATCATAAACATAAACACTCGGTGATTTTATATCTTCAGCAATAACAATTAACTCAACATAGTCTGTTTTTACTTTGAGCTCGCCTTCATAGACAACCTCTAAATCATCGACATTGTCATATTCATCTTGCCAAGCAAGGGAGATATCGTAGGTGTCAGCGTCATAAGTTAATCTGCTACTTAAGCCTAGGAAATCAATCGCTGAGTACGTTTTATCATCATAATCATCATCATCATATTGATCGACAACTAAATTGATGGCAGGGGAATTTGAAGACAGGTTATAGAGTTGCATATAACCGGTACCGTCATCATCAGAGCTACTACCACAACCGAATAAGCCTAATGAAGCTAAGAGGGTTAACCCTAAAGATAATGCGTGCTTATTTTCGTTATGAAACCAATTTTTGGTCATCATTCATTTTCCTATATTGTATTAACCTGAGTATGTATCGCAAATTTGGGTTGTAAAAATCCCTCAGCTAGTAGGCTGACTAAATTTAAAATGAATAAGCAGGTATTTAAGTAAGTTCTCGCCAATAGAGTGCATTATTTCGAGGAAGTTCACTAAAAACATGTAGATTTACTCATCTTTACATTTCCTTACGTAAACTTAATAATCTAAGGTGAAACCTTACAAAATAGCGTTGCAATATAGCTAAAAATAAACGGCGCGATCACGTGTTTTCACTACGTTAGCTGATTATTAAATCTATGGAGAGGATAAAATGGCGTAGTGACGGGCTATAAGTTATTTGTTTAAGTTACTTATTTGAAAATATTGACTAATAGTTTTGCTTGGTCTTTAAACGAAAAAGCATAACGGTTGAGTTATAAAAAAGCAGAGTGGGGGATAGCTAACCGTGATTAATTCGGTGTCATTGCCAGTTTTACATAAAGTCTTCTTAACGGTCTTCGAATTCAGTCATCAATGGATTTAAGGACGCTTTCCCGTTACTCATGGGTATTGTCCATTTTTCGATACACCTCTGTCGCTAAGTAAACCACTCTCCCTGTAGAGTCATCGGTAGGGAGAGTGGTTCACGTTTCTTGATAACCTTGCGTAACACTGTTCAGTGACTCGATTGTATTAGTGCTGTAAATCGCTTTACGGAGGCTTTCATTCCGCTTATATCATGATTCGTCAGCCACTATACCGGCTAGTTTATCAACTAAAAAACGACGCATTTGGGCTTTTTTCCAGTGTTTCGGATACTCAAATAAATGCCAGTTTGCCAACTGACTCATTTGCTGCTTAGGTTGCAGCGTTTGATAAGGGCCATGGAACTCCATTTCAAGTAAACTATCATCTTGGTTTTTAGGATCATATTTTACATAGACTTCTATTTGTCCCTGCTCGGGGTGAATATTCTTTTTTGGTTGCCATGGAAATTCAATGATAAATAATTGACCATTATTAAAGCCTGCTAGCCAACCTTGATTCGGCTGTATAAATATTTTTCCCTGATGAATGCTATGTTGATCTTTGGTGGCCGTAATATCGTCAATGCTAAATTCAACTAACAATTTGCTACGTTCGTGGGTTGATTTGTCAGCAGTGAAGCTTACTTCAATAGGTTTGGTGATTGTAGGCCCTATAGCGTGCGTAATCCTTACTTCAGACTGATGCGCTACCGGCGCGACGATATAAGTGTCGACAAACACGCGACTATTAAACCATAAATCCCACGCACGCTCGGTGTCACTAATATTGGTCGCCGTTGCTTTTATGGTGACTTGGTTTAATGCCTTCGGTGCTAAATACACCGCTTTATCTAGTTTTAAACCGGTGATCGGGCTGGCTATGCCTTCAAGTAAGATTTGGTTTTTATTGTGTGACTTTACGCTGTTGGTAGCAAATATAGTAAAGGGATCCGGTGGCCACTGCGCTTTAGATGCTTGTCTTGCGGTGTTTAAGTGTTGATGTTGCCACCACTCACTCTGTGGACCTACCCAAATAGTATGACCTAAATAGCCTATGTTCTCTGAAAATGCTGATACTTCGGGCCTAACGCCTTCGGTAAATGCATTACCTAGCAGTAAAAAATTTTGATGGTTTTTTAAGCCGAAGTAACTGATACGTCCGCCTATTTCAGGCGTCACAGCTATTTTTAATTGTTCATTTTCTAATATTAGTTGTGAAAATGGTTGATGTTGGGCTGCGACATTTTTCGCCATAAGTAGTGGCACTATTATCATCGACGTGAGTAATTTCGTGCTCATTTTCACTAACTTGATTCGAGAAGCTGATGGCGTAATGCACTGAGTAACGTTCATTCATATCCCTTTAAATGGTTTCACATTCTGGCTCGCTAACATTCTGTTTATGTTGACGGTATTGTTTTGGTGTTAAGTTAAAGCGCTTTTTGAAAATGGAGTACATGTACTGCAATGACGGATAACCCGCTATTGAAGCAACTTCTTTTAATGTTATCGATGTTTGTGCTAAATGAGAACAGGCTTTTTCCACTTTTCTATTATGAATTTCGGTATGAATAGTGTGTCCTACTTCGTCAATAAATCGTGGCTCAATGGTCGAACGAGATACGCCTAAATGGTATAGCACTTGGTCTACTTTTATACCGCGTGTGGCATTATTTTGAATAAAATGCATTGCTTGCATTACATCAGGATCGTGCAGTGAAATATAGTCACTCGATTGTCTTGCGTGGATTGTGGTTGGGCTAATTATTGTTTGAGCAGCAACATTTCGTCCTTTAATCAACCTATGCAATAATTGTACTGCTTTAAAGCCCATTGCTTTGCATTCATGCTGCACTGAGCTTAAGGCTATTTTGGATAAGCTTTGTGATATATCGTCGTTATCAATACCAATAACAGCAACTTGCTGAGGTACTAAAAGGGATAATTGTTCACAAGTATTAATAATTTGTTTAGCTCTGGCATCTGTTGCGCACACAATACCAACGGGCTTAGGTAAATTAATAAGCCAGTTATGTAAAGCGGATGTTTGATGTTCATTCACTCCAGCTCGGTGAATACTGTGAGGATAATTGTCTTTATTGATAATGCTGCTAAAGGCTTTTTCTCGCTCAAGAGACCAACAAAATTCACTTTGTTGGGGCAAGCCATAGAAAGCAAAATTTTGCAGGCCTTTAGTTTTTAAGTGTTGATAGGCCATTTCAATAATCGCGAAATTATCGGTGGCAACGTAAGGTAAGGCTAACTGATTATTTTGCGGAGATATAGAACCACTAACACCAATAATAGGTACGTTAACATGCTGCAATTTTTTCCCTAGTTCAGCAGTGTCAAAACTAGCAATGATGCCATCACCTGCGAAGTCACGTAAATGTTCGTTAGTAAAGTTTATGTCTTCCTCTAAACAAACGGTCCAATTAATGTTGCTGGCGTTAATATACTGCGCAATACCGGTGATCATATTACGATCGAATATTTTATTGGTATTTAATAGTAAGGTAATACTTAATTTTTCTGCACACATCATCAACCCCTCAACGATTTATCATGGATTATTTAACGGCATTAGCCACGCTATATCGTTGCAGATAAAATAGCGATACTGAGCGTCAAAAGCACAATATCATATTTAAAACTTAATTTTACCTGTGATATTGAAATTCGTTTATGATATTTTGTTTAAGGGTTGTTTTTATCTTTTTTTTGTGAGCTTTAGCGTGATGTGGACATTAGTTTTAGCGATTTAATTTTTCATCGCAAGCTTCGCAGAAATATTTTGTACCGTTTGTTGGGTTGCGGTAATCGCTTGTTCAATATCGACTGTTTTGCTATCACCTAAATAGTGAATGAATGGCACTACTAAGCAGGCAACAATTTTGTTTTCATAGTTAAATACCGGAAAGCCGAGATCTTCTACCCCTTGAATTTGCTTACTCGGCATGCGTTCATAACCTTGCTGTTTTACACGGCTGCTTAGCCTCGTTAGTTCTTTGGGGGTGGCTTGCTCATGCAAGCTCTCGAAAATGCTTTGTTGTATATCATCTTCAACAAAACTTAAAAATATGTGGCCAGAGCATGAATTCAATAAGGGACTTGAGGCACCTAATCTGATGGTAAATCGTCGGTCCATATCGCTATCTTTTTGAATAATAACCATCACTTTATTATTAAAGCAGATAGTTAAATGGCAAGATTGATCAATATGTTTCGTTAACGCTTCCATTTCAGCGGCAGCGGCTTTAGTTAATTTTTGAATGGGGGAATGTTGGTGAGTGATTTCAAATAACTTTAATGACAAATAATATTTGTCATCGTTATTATCTAGATAAAGATAACCGCGTTTTTCCAGTACTGCCACCATTCTAAATATTTCTGATACCGACTTATCTAGGTTTTGTGCAATTTCTTTTAACTTAAACCCTGATGATTGTTTAGATAAAAACTCAATAATATCTAAGCCTTTTTCCAGCGCAGGTGCTGAATAGGTTTTATCAGAGCTTTTACTTTTAGTGGTGTTTACATTCATTGATAAATTAATCGTATTCATTAGCGGAGCTCTATTGTAGGTAATTGCTTTGTATAATGAAAGTGCTTCTATAGTTAACTAAAAGCGGTTATTTCACTTGGTTTAACGCTGTCTTATTATAGATTATAGCTGTGTTGTAGCTACGCTTATCTGTTAAATATTCTCTGATAGCGATGCTAGAAAATAATGGTATAAGCGATGACTTCATGGGTTGTAGATAGCAGTAAATATACCGATAGTATTTTGTATTTAGAAATGTAATTCAAATATGAAATTTCATAATTTAATTATTATTTCTAATTAGGCACTATAAGACATCGTTAAAGTTACCGTTATGGAATGTCATTGCGCACCGTTAAAACTAGACAAGTAGGGAATACAGCACTGCAGGTTTCTGAACTTGGTTTAGGTGGCGCAGCTTTTGGTAACCTTTATCAAGAAATCACAAGCGATGAGACTACCAATATCATTCACTACCTGCTTGATAATGGTATTAATTACCTTGATAGCGCGCCTTTTTATGGCTTTGGCTTAAGTGAAAAACGTATTGGAAATGCTTTGAGCAAAAGGGCCTTAGCGAATGTTGAGACTTCGCTGCTACGGTCAACTAAAGTTGGCCGAGTATTAGCGCCGATCTCAGGGTATGCTTTTCAGGGACCTCGAGATTGCTTTTTCTCTCATGAGCCTTATCAAGCCAAGTTTGATTACAGTTACGATGGCATTATGCGCTCGTTTGAATCAAGTCTTAAGCGGTTAAACGTTAATACTATCGATTTATTATTGGTGCACGATATTGGCGAGCAAACTCATGGCGAACAAAACCCGTATTTTTTACAGCAATTAAAATCGGGTGGCTATAAAGCGTTGCAAGAATTAAAGCGTCATGGTGATGTTAGCGCAATTGGTTTAGGAGTTAATGAAGTTGATGCCTGTGTTGATGCGATGCAATGGGGCAGTTTTGACTGCTTTTTATTGGCGGGGCGATATAGTTTATTAGAGCAACAACCCCTTGATGAATTTTTTCCCTTATGCCAACAATATGGCGCGTCGGTGATCGCCGGTGGTATTTATAATTCAGGTATTCTGGCCAGTGAACTTTTTAATGGCGGCGTTAACCATACCGACATAGGTTTTCAATCCACCTTAAAAAATCTTCATTATAATTATCAAACCGCACCCGCTGATATTATTGATAAAGTGATGGCAATCGCAACCGTGTGCCAAGCCTATAATGTCAGTTTAGCGGCCGCCGCGATGCAGTTTGTTTTAGCTCACCCTGTGATTAGCAGTGTTATTCCTGGTATGTCATCACTCGCCGAAGCAAAGCAAAATGTAGACTATTACCACCAGATTATTCCTGATGAATTTTGGCAAACATTAGCCCGTGATGGTCTCATTCATGCGCTGTCACCATTGCCAACGTCAGACATTTCGTTAACGGTTGATGTTTAAGACTAATGATGACAACAATAATTGATAGTCATATGCATATCTGGCAGTTAGGAGTTAATGAATATAGCTGGTTAACGTCCGAATTAACGATCTTGTATCAAGATTACCCTATTGAACAAGCACAAGCTCAGTTAAATAGTTATGACATTAGCCAAGCCATTTTAGTGCAAGCTGCCGACAACCAAGCAGAAACTCAATACCTACTAACGATAGCGCATCAATACCCTAAGCGTATTGCCGGTGTTATTGGCTGGTTAGATTTTGATAGTGGCGAGGCTCACGCAGAGCTTAGCGAATTAGCCAATGATAGCAAGCTATGTGGCATACGCCCGATGTTGCAAGATATTGAGCAGCATGATTGGATCTTAAAGCCACAATATCAAGCAACCCTTGAAAAAATAGCGGATCTTGATCTGGTATTTGATGCCTTAATTCATCCCTGTCATCTTGCCATTATTAACCAGTTAGCTCAGTTACACCCAAGCTTAACCATTGTTATCAATCATTGTGCCAAACCTAATTTAACCGAGGGGGACTTATCAAGCTGGCAACAGGGCATGCAAGTGTTATCGGCACATCAAAATATTTATGTGAAATTTTCAGGTCTCGCAACACAGTGTCAAAATAAGCTTGATAAAGGAGCTTCAATGACCTGTTTACAGTGGTTATTAATTCATTTTTCATCTCAACGTATTATATGGGGTAGTGATTGGCCAGTGGTAAATATTAATTCAAGTTATCAACAGTGGTTAGATTTTAGCATCAGCAGCTTAATGGAATTAGGGCTTACGATCTCACAGCAGCAAGCTATTTTATCGGGCAATGCCGCAGGGGTTTATCAACTAGCAAATCAGCGCAAGGCTGTCACGAAAGGGAAAGTAAATTGATTGCTACAGAAAATTTTGTCCAACTACACCGTAAAGACAACATTTTAGTGTGTCGAAAAAGAGCAATGAAAGGATTGGAAATTATCATTAATGAGCAGGGAATACCTTTAAATGAAACCATCGATGTTGGCCATAAAATTGCCTGTGAGTTAATCAATAAAGATGAAAAAGTGATTAAATATGGGGTGATTATTGGTTCGGCAATGCGTTTAATCATGCCGGGAGAACATGTGCATTTATCAAATTTACAAAGCGATTATATCGACAGCCATACGCGTACGGGTGTGATCAGCCAGTCAAAAATATTAGGCAATCAAACATGAATGCGTATTTAAGAGCGGATGGTCGTAAAGGCATCCGCAATATAACGCTGGTTTGCTATCTGGTCGAATGCGCACATCATGTTGCCAGAAGAATTGTTGATAAATGTAATGATGATAGCGTGCATTTAATCGGGTTTTCAGGCTGTTACCCTAATGATTATGCCTTGGCGCAGCTGTCTCAATTAATTCAACATCCTAATGTTGGTGCGGTGGTGTTAGTGTCATTGGGCTGTGAAGGCTTTAACCGTGAAGCATTAATTGAAGTGGCTATCAAGGCCAAACGCCCTATAGAGACCATTGTTATCCAACAGTCGGGCGGAACATTGCTGGCGACTTCTCTTGGTATTAAGGCAGTAAACAAAGTACAGGCGGCAACGCCTATTATCAAGGTAGATTTACCGGTAAGTGAATTAGTGGTTGGCACTATTTGTGGTGGCTCTGATGGCACCAGCGGTATCAGTGCGAACCCTGCAGTGGGCTTTTGCTTTGATTTACTATTAAAAGAAAATGCCACCTGTATTTTTGAAGAAACTGGCGAGTTAATTGGCTGTGAACAAATCATGGCTGAACGCGCAGTCACTGAAGTGCTGGGTAAAGAGATTGAACGGGCGGTCCATAAAGCTGAAAACTACTACCGAATTATGGGTTATGGCTCATTTGCTCCGGGTAATGCTGAAGGGGGCTTAACCACCCAAGAAGAAAAAAGCATGGGGGCTTATAGCAAATCAGGCAACAGTCCAATTTCAGGTTTGATCAAACCGGGTGATATTCCGCCAACTAGCGGCTTATATCTGATGGATGTTGTGCCCGATGGTGATCCATTGTTTGGTTTT